>VFQT010000244.1_pt1 | contig 86614 bp, 87 predicted proteins | sample 3512381 | NCBI WGS metagenome assembly VFQT01 (sample SAMN10412376, study PRJNA504923) | tailings metagenome | isolation source: Relicate 2 Philex TSF3 active mining site | place: Philippines: Tuba, Benguet | collected 2017-08-29
TCTTCTGCGAGCTGTGCGACGCAATGCTCAACCTTGGCGTTCCATTCATCTTGCGAGATGGACTTCTTGCGCCCGAACATGCCGAAGAGACCAGCGCGGTTTTGTGGCTTCCCGGTCTGTTCCGCGCGGACGGCCACGCGCACGACACCCGGCGGCCCGCCAAACTCCGGCGGCGGTAGGTACTGAAAGGCCTCCGGCGGGACATCGAAGGGATAGAACTCTTCGTCCTCCTCGTTTTCCAGGCGCCGGATGGTGGCCTCGTCGAACATGTCTTCGGAGTATACGCGCGGCATGTGGGCTCCCCTGCAAGGGGACCCTAGCGGAGCAGCCCTAGCAGGGGAAGCAAGGCGCAGACTACGACTTCGGCTTCTCGTGGATGCGGATGCCAGTTTCGCGGAGCTGTTTGGGTGTTGCTTCGCTCGACGGCTCCACACTGCGGATCAGCCCGCGGAGGACGGCGGCCCGGACATTATGTGGAGGATGACGTTGCCAAACATGAGCACATAGAAGGGCACCATCACGAGGAGCAGAATGCGCGCCAAAGTCGACCAGAACGTGACCGCTTCGTCCCCCAATCTGGCGTATCGCCCTGTTATCAGCCAGACGATCGCCGGGACTCCTTCGAAAGAAAAGAGAATGTCGAGAGCATCTGGGGCCAGTCCGCGTCGCTTCATGTCCCGCAGGTTTCGACCAAGCTTCACGACACACAGCAGGTACGCGGCAACGCCGACCATGGCCCCGGCGAACAGGGCCATGAAGATCGGCTCGGGCACCACGCCAATCATTGACGCGGCTACGCCTTCGGCTTTTCGTGGATGCGGATGCCAAGTTCGCGGAGCTGTTTCAGCGTCGCGTCGCTCGGGGCGCCCATCAGCAGGTCTTGCGCCTGCTGGTTCATCGGGAAGAGCGTGATTTCGCGCAGGTTCTGGACGCCGCAGACGAGCATAACGATGCGATCGACGCCGGCCGCCATGCCGCCGTGCGGGGGCGCGCCGAACTGGAAGGCGCGGTACATGCCGCCGAACTGCGCCTCGACATCGGCTTTCGACAGGCCGGTGATCTCGAACGCCTTCACCATCGTCTCGGGGCTGGCGTTGCGGATCGAGCCCGACGCGATCTCGTAGCCGTTGCAGACCATGTCGTACTGGAACGCCTTCAGGCTCAGCGGATCAGCGCCGCTGTTGAGCGCGTCGAGGCCGCCCTGCGGCATAGAGAACGGGTTGTGCGCGAAGTCGATGCGCTTCTCGTCCTCATTCCATTCGTAGAACGGGAAGTCGACGATCCAGCAGCAGGCGAACTGGTCGGGCTGCGTGAGGCCAAGCTCCGCGCCGACGCGGTTCCGCGCTTCGCCGGCGAACTTGTAGAAGACTGCGGGCGCGCCGGCGGTGAAGAAGATGGCGTCGCCCACGGCGAGGCCGAACTGCTGGCGGATGGCTTCGCTGCGCTCGGGGCCGATGTTCTTGGCGACGGGACCGGCACCGCCTTCCTCACCTTCGCGCCAGAAGATGTAGGCGAGGCCCGGCTGACCCTGACTCTGCGCCCAGGCATTCATCTTGTCGCAGAAGGCGCGGCTGCCGCCGCCCTTGGCCGGGATGCCCCAGACTTCGGCTTTCGCGTCCTTGTCGAGAATGCCGGCGAAGACCTTGAAGCCGGAGCCGCGGAAGTGATCCGAGACATTGTCCATCTCGATCGGGTTGCGCAGGTCGGGCTTGTCGGAGCCGTATTTGCGGATGGCTGTGTCGTAAGGGATGCGCGGGAATTTCTGGGTGACGGGTTTGCCGCCGCCGAATTCTTCGAACACGCCGCGGAGCACGGGCTCCATCGTGTCCCACACGTCTTCCTGCGTGACGAAGCTCATCTCGAGATCGAGTTGGTAGAACTCGCCGGGCAGGCGGTCGGCGCGCAGGTCTTCGTCGCGGAAGCAGGGCGCGATCTGGAAGTAGCGGTCGAAGCCTGCGACCATCAGCAATTGCTTGTACTGTTGCGGCGCCTGAGGCAACGCGAAGAACTTGCCCTGGTGGATGCGGCTGGGGACGAGGAAGTCGCGCGCGCCTTCGGGCGAGGACGCGGTGAGGATCGGCGTCGAGTATTCGGTGAAGCCCACCTCATGCATGCGCCGGCGCATCGAGGCGATCACCTGCGTGCGCTTCACGATATTGGCGTGGAGCGTCTCGCGGCGCAGATCGAGGAAGCGGTATTTGAGGCGGACGTCTTCGGGGTATTCCGGCTCGGCGAAGACGGGCAGCGGGAGTTCCTCCGCCACCTCGGACAGGATGGCGAGGTCCTGAACTTTCAGATCGATCTCGCCGGTGGCGAGGGCCGGGTTCACGGTGTTGGCGTCGCGCTTCACCACTTCGCCAGTAAGGCAGATGACGGACTCGACGCGGATGCGTTCCAGCCGCTGGAAGTGCGGGTTGGACGGCGTCACCACGCACTGGGTGATGCCGTAATGGTCACGCAGGTCGATGAACAAGAGACCGCCGAGGTCGCGCTTGCGATGGACCCAGCCGGACAGCCGGACGGACTTGCCGACATGCTCAGCGCGCAACTGGCCGCAGGTGTGCGTCCTGTAGGCATGCATTGGCGCAAAACTCCTGCTTTTCCCGCAGAATCCCGGGGATTTGGCTTGCTAGAACCGGCGGACAAGCGCATGTCGCCGTGAAGATTGTCAATATCACCCTCTACCGGATTCTGGTCCGGGCCGGGCCGATCCGGGAGACGACGGATTTGAAGGACGCTGAAGCCGGCGAAATCCGCCTGATCACGGACACGGCGGCGCTGGAAGAGGCCTGTGAGCGGCTGGGGAAGGATGACTTTCTCGCCGTGGACACCGAGTTTCACCGCGAGACGACGTACTGGCCGCAGGTCTGCCTGATCCAGGTGGCGTCGTCGGACTATGACGTGCTTGTCGATCCGCTGGCACGGGGGATGGACCTCACGCCGCTGAACAGCCTGCTGGCGGATGCATCGCGGACAAAGGTGTTCCATGCGGCCCGGCAGGATCTCGAGATCTTCACGCGGCTGATCGGACATGTGCCGGGACCGGTGTTCGACACGCAGATCGCGGCAATGGCCTGCGGGCTGGGGGATTCGATCTCCTACGAGAACCTCGTCTCGCGCGTGGTGCGTGGCCAGGTCGACAAATCGAGCCAGTTCACCGACTGGGCGCGGCGACCCCTGAGCGAGAAGCAACTCAATTATGCGCGTGGCGATGTGGTCTACCTGCGGAGGATCTACCGCATCCTGCGTGAAAAGCTTGAGAAGCAGAACCGCATGGCGTGGATCGAGGATGAGCATGCAGCCCTGCTCGATCCGGAAATCTACCAATTCGATCCGGCGAGCGCGTGGAAGCGGCTGAAGCTGCGCAAGTATCGCAACGACTATCTCGCTGTGCTGGCCAACGTGGCGGCGTGGCGCGAGCGCGTGGCGCAGGAAACCGACAAGCCGCGCGGACGCATCCTCAAGGACGATGCGATCCAAGAGATCGCGCAGCAGAAGCCGCGCACGCTGGAGGCGCTGGAGAGGATGCGGGCGGTGCAGCAGGGCTTCGGCAAGTCGCGGCACGGCGCGGGACTGCTGCAGGCGATCAACCAGGCTCTGGACAGTCCGGACACCTACGCGCCGAAGGTGGACGAGCCGGAGCGCTCCGGCCCGCCACCGGGGGCGATGGTGGAGCTGCTGAAAGTGCTGCTAAAGCAGGTGTCGGACGATGCGGGCGTGGCGACGCGACTGATCGCGAATGCGGCGGATGTCGAGGCGCTGGCGCGCGAGGCAGAGCCGGACATCGCCGCGCTGAAGGGCTGGCGACGCGAGCTGTTCGGCGAGAAGGCGCTTAAGCTGAAAAGCGGCAAGCTGGCCTTGGCGGCGAGCCCGAAGGGCGTGAAGATCATCGAGCTCTGAGCCAGCTGGCGAATCGGGCTGCGAGGATAGCGTGGGCGATAGCGGCCACTACGAACGCAATGTGAAGGCCGCGCAGACCGTGATCGCGCGCGGGCCGGCGGTGATCACCGAGCTGCTGGCGCACAGCAACTACGCCTGGGCGGCGCAGAACTGCAAGATCCTGGCGGAGGCCTTCGTCGACCTCGGCCTCCTGTACTGGCGCCAGGGGACCGATCCGCGCCGCGAGTTCGAGGCGGCTGAGGGCGCCTATCTCAAGCTGGTCGATATCGTGCGCAAGCACAGGCTGCCGAAGGGCGATTTCGACGTGCATCTGGTCTATGCCGCGATGTTCCTTATCGGGCGGAAGACCGAGATCGTTTTCTGCGATGAGGATACGTATGGGGCATCGCGCTGGGCCTGTTATCAGGCGCGGCTGGTGCATGCCCTCCATGATGCGCCGGCGAGCGATGCGCTGGTCGCGCTGACGGACAGGCATCTGGCGGAGAATGACAAGCTGCCCGACGATATCTTCGAGATCTACTTCCAGCTGCTGGGCCTTCGGCCGAGCAAGCTGGAGCTCGAGGAGCGCGTGAGGCGGGCGAAGTCGACCTGGGCCGAGCGCAAGCGCAGCGAGAACATCCCCGAGGGCCGCGCGCTCGATGGGGTTGGCGCGATGAACGAGATCTATGTGGACATCTATCTCGGAGCGGTGCTCAGGAAAATCGGCTGGAAGGGCCGGACCGTGCACGCCTGGCAGTGGGACTGACGCACGTTAACCTCTCACTAACCATAAAGCGGCGTGGTGAGTCTGGAGCATCAGGACCCTGCCCGTGACCGATTCCATCGGCGCCTCCCCGCAAGCCGTGCAGCGCGCCGAAGTGATGGCGGCGCTGAAGGCCGCGGCGCGCTCGACGGGCGTGGGGTTCGATTATCTCGTGAAGACGGCGCAGCGCGAGAGTAATTTCGACCCCAACGCTAAGGCCGGCACATCATCCGCCACCGGCCTCTTCCAGTTCACCGATGCGACATGGATGAGCATGCTGGAGCGCTATGGCGCCAAGCATGGCGTGGCGGTGGACGGAAGGTCGCGCGCGGAGCTGCTGGCGCTGCGCAAAGATGCGAAGCTGTCCTCCGTGATGGCGGGCGAACTGGCTAGCGAGAATGCGAAGATCCTGCAGAGGAAGCTGGGACGCGAAGCGACCTCTGCCGAGCTCTATGCGGCGCATTTTATGGGCCCATCGGACGCGGCGCGGCTGGTGCAGGCGGCGCGGGCCAACACGGCGGGGGACGCCGCCGACATGTTCCCGAGCGCGGCGAAGGCCAACGCCAACGTCTTCCGTGGCAAGGATGGCGCGGACCTGACGGCGGCGCAGCTCTATGCGCGCCTCACCGGCGTCGCGATCGGCGATGCGGATGCAGGGAAAGTGGCGCCGGCTTCATTTGGCGATGGGCCTGCGCCCGCCACAAGCGCCGACATTATCCTGCAAGCGAAGCTGGGCGCGGTGGCGATGACGTCGAGCCTGATGACGGCCCTGTTCGGGTTGCAGGAAGATCGCGAGTAACGCGCTTTCAATACTCAACAGTGTCATTTCCGCAGAAGGCCCAGAGCGCGGACAGCGGGAACGCAGTCCTCGCGAGGCCAGTAGGCGTCGCTCGCGGGCTCCGGCTCGCCCGATTCTCGTGCGACCTGAGTGACAGTGTTGAATTAGGCCACCGCCTTGCTCTGCAGTAGCGCAGCGATCTCCGCTTCACTGCAGCCCAGCGCCACCAACACGTCGCGCGTGTGTTCGCCCATTTTTGGCGCGGGGCCCTTAGGGCCGTCATCGGCGCCGTGGAAGCGGGCGGGGGCGGCGGGGGATGGGAAGGACCCTACCCCATCCTTGCCGGGCGTTTCGACGATGCCACCGGCGGCGTGGACTTGCGGATCGATAGCGACGTCGGCCAACGTCTGCGCCGGCGCCCAGGCGATCTCCTCGGCTGTGAGACGCGCAGCCATCTCCTCCTTCGTGAATCGCGCGAAAGCCTCGTCGAACATGGCGGTGATTTCTGCGGCGTGATCGCGACGCGACGCGCCAGTCTGGAAGCGCGGATCGGTATCGATGCCAGGGAGCTCCAAGGCGCGGGCCATGCGCGGCAGGTCTGCCTTGCCGGCGCGCGCGACGATGCAGATCCAGGCCTCGTCCTTCGTACGGAAAAAGTTGGTGAGCGGGTTGTAAGCTTCGGAGCGCGGCCGCGTGGAGGCTATGCGGCCAAAGAAGAGCTGGATCGCAAGGTCTGTGTGCAGCGTGTAGAGGCCGGTGCGCAGGAGACTGACATCCACCAGCTGGCCCTTGCCGGTCTTCATCGCCTGGATCAGCGCGGCGTTGATGGCGGCGACGGCGGCGATTGAGGTGGTGTGATCGCCCGATGCGGTGCGCACCGGGAAGAGCTCGGCGCCTTTGGGCGCGGTGAGCCGTGCGAGGCCGGAGCGGGACCAGAAGCTGGCGACGTCGAAGCCGGGGGCGTTCGCGTCCGGCCCTTCAAGTCCGTAGCCGGTGAGCGCGCAGTAGACGAGTTTCGGGTTGCGCTTAGAGAGGACGTCGTAGCCGAGGCCGGATCGCTCGATACCGCCGGGACGCACATTGGTGAGGAAAACATCCGCGGTATCGGCCAGCTTGCGGATTATTTCGCGGCCTTCCTCTGTCCGGGCATCAACCACGATGGATTTCTTGCCGCGATTGTCGCTGTCGAATGCGGGGTTATCGGTCAGATGCTCCTTGCCGGTTCCTTTTGTGGGGAAGTTCGACCGGACGGGGTCGCCGCCGGGCGGCTCGATTTTGATGACCTCCGCCCCCCAGTCTGAAAGGATGCCGCCGGCCCCCGGGGCCGCGAAATATGTGGCGTGTTCAATGACCTTGACGCCCTTAAGCAGCAACGCGGCCTCCCTTTTCCTGTGCTGGCAGCGCAGATTTCAAGGCCAGCCGTAAATATGTGTTAACCCGTGGCAGCAATTGTCATTTTTCGAATGAGTTCAAGCCGCCAGCGGGCAGAGGCTCACGGCAATGACGATCGCGACGATGCGGACCGCCCTGACACAGGACGATATCCGCCGCCTTGTGCGCGGCGATAGCCCCGAAGCACGTGCGAACGCCGCCCAGAAAATCTGCCGCGTCATCGACACGACGAACCTGACGCCCGAGGACCAGGAAAGCGCACGACAGATCCTCGACATGATGTGCGCGGATGCTGCCGTGCTTGTCCGGCGGGCTCTGGCCGTCACCTTGCGCAACTCGCCGCGCTTGCCGCGCGACGTCGCACTGAAGCTGGCGAAAGACGTCGACATAATCGCGGTGCCCGTGCTGAAGAACTCGCCCGTCATCACGGACGAGGACCTTGTCGAGATCGTTCTTGCGGGGTCGGCAGAAAAGCAAGTGGCCATCGCGCAACGCCCGACGCTCGGCCAGGGGCTAACGGAAGTGATCGCGCTCTACGGGACGAAGGAAGCCGTCGAGGCGGCCACGTTGAACGAAGGCGCATCGTTCTCGGACGACGCCTATGCCGGCGTGCTCAACCGCTTTGCCAACGACAATGAGATCAAGTCGGCGCTCGTCTCGCGTTCGTGGTTGCCGCTCCATGTGACCGAGAAACTTGTGAACATGGTTGCTGGCGAGCTTTTCGACCGGCTGGTCAACAAGCATGAACTGCCGCCACAGCTGGCGATCGAGATTGCGGCGGGCGCCCGCGAACGCGCCACACTGGACCTTGTCGAACAGGCAGGCGTTTCGAGCGATCCCGAGCGGTTTGCGCAGCAGCTACATCTCAACGGGCGGCTCACCCCATCCTTGATCATGCGAGCGCTTTGCCTCGGGCACATGACGTTCGTTGAGCATGCTCTGGCGGAACTGGGCGGCGTTCCGCACTCCAAGGCGTGGCTGATGATCCACGATGCGGGCACGCTTGGCCTCAAGACGGTGTTCGAGCGCGCCGGCCTGCCGAGCGGCATGTTCACCGCCTTCCGCCTTGCCATCGACATCTATCACAAAACGGAGATGGACGGTGGTCCAGGCGACAAGGAACGCTTCCGCCAGCGCATGGTGGAGCGGGTGCTGACGCAGTTCCAGGCCATCCCGCGCGCGGACCTCGAATACTTGCTCGACAAACTCGATGCGCTGGACAATGCGCGCGAGCGTGGAGTCGTGGCCGCCTAAAGCCCAGCACCCTCATCGAGCCCCAGCGCAATGTTGAGGTTTTGGACCGCAGCGCCTGAGGCGCCTTTGCCGAGATTGTCGAGTTGGGCGACAAGGCGCGCCTGTTGCATCGATTCGTTGCCGAAGACGTAGAGCCGCATCCTGTTCGTGGCGTTGAGCGCCTCTGGGTCGAGCGCCTCGACATAGCCGCCGGCGCCGGCGCGCGACTTCTGGAGCGCGGCGGTTTCCTCGGCAGTGGCAACCGAGACGAATTCTTCGCCCTGGTAGAAGTCCGCGAGGACCTCGCGGAGCTGGCTGGCGGTTGGCGCACCGGGCAGCGACCAGAGGTGCAAGGGAACTTCGACCAACATGCCCTGCGCATACCGGCCGACAGCGGGGGCGAAGATCGGCGCGTGGGCCAGGCCGGAATACTTCGTCATCTCGGGCACGTGCTTGTGCGCGAGCTGATACCCATAGGCGCGGAAGGCGTCACTGGTGCTTTCGGGTGGGAGCGCCTGGAATTCCTCGATCAGACCCTTGCCGCCGCCGGTGTAACCGGAGACGGCGTTTACGGTGATGGGCGTCGTCGGCGGGATCAGGCCGGCGGCGACGAGCGGGGCCACGAGGCCGATGAAGCCGGTGGGATAGCAGCCGGGGTTGGAGATGCGCTTTGACCGCTGGATCAGCACCCGATGCCCGTCAGCCATTTCGGGGAAGCCGTACACCCAGTGCGGATCGACGCGATGTGCGGTCGAGGCGTCGATGATGGTGGTGTTCGGGTTGAGGATGAGCTTTACGGCTTCCTTCGCTGCATCGTCCGGCAGGCAGAGGATGACGGCGTTGGCTTCGTTCATCAGTTCTGCGCGCGCGGCGGGATCCTTGCGGCGCTCGGGATCGATGGAGACGACATGCAGGTCGCGACGCTTCTCGAGCCGCTGGCGGATCTGCAGCCCGGTAGTGCCGGCTTCGCCGTCGATGAAGACTTTGGGGGTCATGTCCGGTCTCCGACCAAAGCTTGCGCGCTTTCGTGCATCGTCTTGAGTTCAGGGATCACCTCGGCGCTCCAAGGCGGATCGTCCAGCTTCTTGCCCAGCTCTTTGATCCTCACCTGCATAGACACCAGATCCGGCCTGTCGAACTTCACCGAGACAAGGCGATCAAACGCCGCTTCGAAGTCCTCGTGCGTATCTCTCGAGCCGATAACGACATCGAGCCACGTCACCATGTCGGAGGCCGTCGACGGTTCTGGCGGAAAGAGTTTTGAGAAATGCCAGACGATCGCGTGGATCAGAAACGCCACAATCAGAAGCGCGAGGATGACGGGCGAGAAGAGGATTGCCGCCAGAACCATCACGGCATTCCACGAATGTCTTCCCAACTCCCAGATGATGAAGTTCAAGGACATCGCTAGCCCCAAAAGCAAAAGGGCGCTTCGGTTTTCCGAAGCGCCCTCTCGAAACACGTATCGAGGCGGACTAGCGCTTCGAGAACTGGAAGGACCGGCGGGCCTTGGCCTTGCCGTATTTCTTACGTTCCACGGCGCGCGGGTCGCGCGTGAGGAGCTTCTGCGGACGCATCGCGGTGCGCAGGTCGGGCTCGAACTCGACGAGCGCGCGGGCGATGCCATGGCGCACGGCGCCGGCCTGGCCGGTGAGGCCGGAGCCCGCGACGGTGCAGACAACGTCAACTTCGGTCTCGCGCTTGGCGGCTTCGAGCGGTTGGCGGATCATCAGGCGCAGCACGGGGCGCGCGAAGTATTCCTCGATCGTCTTGCCATTGACCGTGATCTTGCCGGTGCCGCGCTTCACCCAGACGCGGGCGGTGGCGGTCTTGCGGCGGCCCGTGCCGTAGGAGCGGCCCAGCTTGTCGATCTTGGCGGCGACCGGCGCCTTCGGCGCGGCGGCCTTCACATTGAGGTCCTTGATCGAGCTCAGGGATTCGACGGCTTCGGCCATGATCAGGCGACTTTCACGTTCTTGGAGTTCTTCGACTTGAAGTCCACGACTTCAGGATTCTGCGCAGCATGCGGATGATCCTTGCCGGCGTAGACACGCAGCTTGGCGAACTGCTTGCGGGCCAGCGGGCTCTCGCCCGGCATCATGCGCTTCACGGCCAGCTCGACAACGCGCTCGGGAAATTTCGAGGCGAGGATTTTCTGCGGCGTGGTGGTCTTGATGCCGCCCGGATGGCCGGTGTGGCGATGGTACTGCTTGCGCACCATCTTGCGGCCGGTCATCGCGACCTTGTCGGCGTTGATGACCACGATGTGGTCGCCCAGGTCGACGTGCGGGGTGTAGTCCGCACGGTGCTTCCCGCGCAGGCGCAGGGCGATGTAGGAGGCAAGGCGGCCGACCACGGCGCCTTCGGCGTCGATCACCACCCACTTATTCACGGCATCAGCCGGCTTCACGGAAACGGTTTGCATGTGCTCCCTCGCGGAGCCTTTCTTGGACGGTGTTAGGCCTGGAATTCGAACGCGTGCAGCTATAGCCGCGCCCGTCTTTTGTCAACACAGGCGAACGGGGCTGGGCCGGGCCGGGCAAACGGGCGAAATTCCAGCGTTTTCCTGCTGTTCAGTCAGCCCCGCCCCCGCCATCTCCTCCGCTACCGTCCGAGTCGCCGGCACCGTCCCCGTCCGGATCGGCCTTCTTCTTGATGCCGGGGAAGGGCCCGGAACCGTCTGTGGGCACGGGCGTCACCGGGCCGTCATTTCGATCTTCGCCCCTCCGCGCCCGTTTCGGCGCGCCAAAGGCCGAAGACAGCAGGAAGAAGGGCGCAACCGCCATGACGATGATCAGGATGATGAATCCGGTGATCAGAATGTCGCTCATGGGCCGATGCTTAACACGCCAGCCACCAGCTGCCAGCACGGGAGCAATCGACGCGGGCAGAAGGGCTCTCTAACGTCCGGGAACAGCGTCCGCGGGAGGGGAAGCCATGAATCGCCGTTCGTTCCTGATGGCCGGGGCGGCCTCCGCGCTGGCGCCAGCCTTCCTGCCGGCGCATGCGGAGATTACGGCGGCGGACTTCCGGGCGCTGGGCGCGATCCGCGACCTGGGCCTTGCCGAGGAAACGTCCGAGGTGATGCAGACAGCGAGCTACATGCTCGACGTGCTGGGGCCGCGCCTGTCAGGCTCGCCGGGCATTCGAAAGTCCGCCGAATGGGCGGTGGAGAAGCTGAAGGGCTGGGGCCTCACCGGGGCGGAGCTTGAGCCCTGGCCGGAGGATCCGACTGGGGGAAACAACGGCTTCCCGCGCGGTTGGTCGAACGAGAAATTCTACCTGCATGCCACAACGCCCAACGCCTTCCCGATCAGCGGCATGTCGATCGCGTGGACGCCGGGCACGAAGGGGCTGGTGAGCGGCGAATGCATCGTCGTTACCGAAACCGAGGAGCGCGATCTGCGTGCGCTGTATTCGGGCAAGCTGCGCGGCAAATGGGTAATGGGCCAGGCCCCGATTGAGATGCGTGCGCAGTGGGATCCAGTGGCGCGTCGCCTGACGGCGAGCGATCTCGACGCGATGGAGACCCCTGCGCGGCCGCCCGAGAACGGGTCGCGGCCTGGTCCGCCTGCGCCAACGCCTTCCAATCCCGACGCGCCGCCACCCTTCAATCGCAATGCTTTCTTCTTCGCTGAAGGCGCGCTCGGCGTGTTCTCGACCAACAAGGGGCATGGCGTTGTGAACGTGCTCGGCGCCTCGCGCATGGACGATCCAGAACGCCAGCTCCCGCGCATCGCGATCGAGGCTGAGCACTATGGCCGCATCGCGCGCTCGGTGATGCAGGGCCAGCCCGTTGTGGTTGAGGCCGACATCCGCAACGCCTGGCACGACCGTCCCCACATGTTCAACGTCGTCGGCGAGATCCGCGGGACAGAACAGCCGGATGAGGTCGTCATCGTCGGCGCCCATTTCGACTCCTATCACGCCTCGCCCGGCGCAACCGACAATGGCGGAGCATGTTCGGCCGTGATGGAGGCGATGCGGCTTCTGAGGGTCACGGGCGCGCGCCTCAAGCGGACGGTGCGCATCTGCCTGTGGAATGGGGAGGAACAGGGGCTGATCGGATCACGGCTCTATGTGGCCAAGCATTTTGGCGGCATTCGTGGCGCGCCGACGCGTAACAATGCACGCGGAGAGGTTGAGCCCGTGAAGCGGGCGCACAGCCGCTTCCAGGGCTACTTCAACATCGACAATGGCGCGGGCTCGATCCGCGGGATCCACAGTCAGGGCAACCGCGCCATCGTGCCGATCTTCCGTCAGTGGCTGGAGCCCCTGCGCGACCTTGGCGCCACGCATGTCTCGCAGCTTGTGCGCGGCGGCACCGATCACCTGTCCTTCGACGGGGCAGGCCTGCCGGGCTTCCAGTTCATTCAGGACCCGCTGGAGTACGAGCCGAAAACCCACCACACCAACATGGACTTCTTCGAGGCCCTGCAGCCGGAGGACATGCGCCGCAACTCCGTGATTCTGGCGAGTTTTGCGATGATGGCGGCTAACCGGACTGGCTTCCTGCCGCGGAAACCCCGCCCGCCGGCCCGGTAAATCGGACTGAAATCACCCTGCGGCGCAGTGGCCTACGACTTGCTGGTTGAGGGCGATTGACAATCATTCGCACGTTGGTGCAAATCATTCGCATGATCATCTGCGTCTGCCGGGCCCTCAACACCGAGAAAGTGAACGACGCAATTGCGGCGGGTGCCCGCTCACCTGCCCAGGTTCACCGCCACCACGACACGACGATCAATTGCGGCAAGTGCTGCGAGACGGTCTGCGGGATGATCCGCGATGTCGCCTCGGTGGCGGAAGCCAGCGCCGCTCGCCAGATGGTGCACGCTGAGTAAGGCGCAAGCGCCCAACTTGCGAACGAAAACTCCTCGCATTCGCAAAAATATCCAATAAAAACAACTTGCGAACCTTAGAGAGTCAGCGTCTTTGGGCTGCTTCACGCATTAGGTTTGGCGAGGCCGCCTCCTCCTCAGCGCGACCGGGCATTGCAAGGGAAACACGACCATGAAGGGCGACCCGAAAGTCATCGAATTCCTCAACCTGGCGCTCAAGAACGAGCTGACCGCGATCAACCAGTACTTCCTGCACTCCCGCATGCTGCGGGATTGGGGGGTCTCGGAGCTCGCCAAGAAGGAGCACGACGAATCGATCGAGGAGATGCACCACGCCGACTGGCTGATCGAACGCATCCTGTTCCTCGAGGGCCTGCCCAACCTGCAGGACCTCGGCAAGCTGTTCATTGGCGAGACGGTGCAGGAAATCCTCGAGTGCGACATGAAGACGGAGCAGATGGCCATCCCCGTCCTGCGCGACGCGATCGAGCATTGCGAGACCGTGCGCGACTACGGCTCGCGCGACCTCTTCTTCAAGATCCTCCACAATGAGGAGGAACACGTCGACTACATTGAGACGCAGTTCGAGCTGATCAAGCAGGTCGGCATCCAGAACTACATCCAGCTGCAGTCGAAGCCGAATGCGAGCCAGGCGCAGGAGTAGTCGGGGCGTTCCGCCACGACAGACTTGCGGAAACCCACGATTGCTCCAACCTGCGCGGTAGGCCTCATGAGGAGCCGCGCATGCTCACGCTCGACCAGCTTCAGGCGAAGGTTGCTTCGCAGAAGAGCTCCCTGCCTGCGCTCTATGGCGATGTCGATTTCTCCATCAAGCCGGAGCGCTTCGCGGACGAGCCGGTGATCGAAGGCCAGCCCAAAGGCAAGCTCGATCACTTGCGACCGCAGGTTCTCGCCGATGCGGAGAAGGTAGCGCGCATGCGCGCCTACACCATGCTGGGCGATACGGTGGCCGACGCCTATGCCGCGCTGATGCCGACTTATGGCTTCCGCGGCCTTGTCGGCATGCTGAAACAGGCTTGCGATCATGGCGTCGAGAGTGTGCCGGATGCGCCGCCCGAACTCGTCAACTTCATCCGCGCAATGGAAGCAACGCCCGACTGGGTCGACATGAAGCTGGTGGAGGAAGGCGCGCGGCAGAGCCGCGAGGATGCGGCCAACTATTCGCCCTTCGTCATCCGCGGCGCGTTCATCGCGACCTTCATGAACAAGTACTCCGCTTTGCCCATGGCGCTGACAGGCACGCTGTCGAACGACACTGCGGCGCGGCGCGTGAAGGACACGGCGAGCTTCTTCATCACCTCCACACTGCCTGGCGCACTGGAGCGCTTCGGCCCCGGCTTCCGGTCGGCGGCGATGGTGCGCCTCATGCACTCGATGGTGCGATTCAACGCGCTGAAGCGCTCCAATATGTGGGATGTGAATACGTTCGGCATTCCGATCCCGCAGGTGGACCAGATGCCGGCTGGGCTGATCGGCGTGTTCCTGCTGGCCTTCAGGATCACGGGCAAGGGGCGCTTCGAGTATACCGAGGTCGAACGCGCGCGCGTGGAGCTGGCGCGTTACCGCTGCTTCCTGCTGGGCCTGCCGGAGGAGCTGGCGCCGGCGACGCCGAAGGACATGGTGGACATGATGGTCCGCTACGACCAGACGCTGCGCAAAGGCTATGACGATGCCACCTGCGGGGAGCTGACACGCGCGACGCTGTCGGCCTATCTCCCCGCCGACCAGACATTCGGCAGCCGTCTGTTTGATCGCATCGAACGGCGCTTCTCGAAGATATTCTTCCTGCAAGCCTTCCTCAATGGCGACGCGAAGAAGGCCGAAGCGATGGGCGTGAAGATCACGGCCGGCGACTGGGCGACGTTCGTCGCGTGCAGCCTGTTTATCGGCGTGCGCAAGGGGTTGTACGCGATTGCCTGCCGCCTGCCCGGCGTGAGCGGGATGGCGGACCGCATGCTGGTGAAGAAGCTGGAGCGGATGCTCGAAAGCTACGGCCATCCGGCGCACACGACGGACGCGGCGGCGTATCGTCCGGCGGTGTTGAAGGCGGCGGAGTAATCCGACGCTGGTGAGCACGGCCTCGTCGTTCGAGACGATCGCTCCGAACGAATTCCGACGATGAAGCGTTGTGGCGGCGTCTCGAACGACGAGGGCGTGCTTACCGCTGCTCAAGCCCCCTCAAAAATGCAGCATACATCCCGTGCGCCTTCGCCGTCAGCTCGGGGCTGTACTTCACGCGCCAGTCCTGCGCCTCGATCTCGTCGAAGGCGTGGGTGGCGCCGTCAAAGAGGTCGACACTGATCGGCAGGCGGGGTGTCTTCATGGCGGCGAGCGTTCGCGCCACGCCCTTGCCGCCAACCACGGTGTCCGCACTGCCGACGATGGCCTGGATCGGCGCGTCCCAGCGAAGGCCGCGACTGGGCGCAAGCGCCCCGAAACCCTGCCAGGGATAGAGGATGAAAGCGCCCGTGAGGCCTTCAAGCGGTTCCTCGCGGAGCCCTGAGAGTCGTGTCACCTTCTCGGCCTCCGCGCCCGGCTGCAGCGCCATCGCGTCGAGCACCGTCCAGGCGCCATGGCTCCAGCCGGCGACGGCGATGCGCGTTGGATCGGCCCACGCCTCACCACGCACCCATTCGAGCATCGCGTAGAGATCGCCCGCCCGCTCGCGGCCCCAGAGCTGCAGGCCGGTGCAGACGGTGGCGTAGGCTTCGAGCCTGTCGATGCGGCGATGGCTGTAGCTGTCGACCACGACGACCGCCCATCCCGACGCCTTTGCCGTGGCGGCCCAGCGCGCCTGCAGGTTCTTCTTGCCCCCGCAGCCGTGGAATTGCAGCACGACCGGGAAAGGCCCCTGGCATTCCGGCATGTAGAGTTCGGAGCCAACCCGAAGCGCCGCGATCCGCTGCTGGACGGATTCCCTTGCGAAATCTTGACCCGGATGCGCCATGACACTGCCGTCAGGATCGCGCGGCTAGCGCGCCCAGCTTGGCTTGCGCTTTTCGAGGAAGGCGGCGAGGCCTTCCTTGCCCTGGTCGCTTACGCGGCGGTGGGCGAGACGCCTGGCGGTCATGCGGCCGAGACTGGCGTCGATGACTTCGCCGGTGACGTCGCCGACGAGCGCCTTGGTGTCGGCGATAGCGGCGGGCGAGGCGGCGTAGACAAGATCGGCATAGTGCTCGACCAGGCGTTCCATCGCCGCCTCGTCCTCCACCTCGTGATGGATCAGGCCAAGCTTCGCCGCGACATCCGCCTCGAAACGCTCGGCCGTGACGAACAGCGCGCGGGCCCAGCGCGGACCGATGGCGTTGATGATGTAGGGTGAAATGGTGGCTGGGATGATGCCGAGCTTCACTTCGGAGAAGGAGAAGACGGTACCGCGACGGGCGATGGCGATGTCGCAGGCCGCCGCCATGCCGCAGGCGCCCGCCATCGCCGCACCATGCAGCAGCGCGATGGTGACTTGCGGCAACTCGAACAGCCGGCGAAGCATCTCGGCCATACCATAGGCGTCGTCCTCGTTCTCGCTCTGGCTGTAGTGCTGGGCGGCCTTCATCCACTCAAGGTCGGCGCCGGCGGAGAACACCGTTCCTGCCCCGCGCAGCAGGACGAGGCGGCATTCCGGGTTCTTCGACAATGTCTCGAACGCATCGGTCAGCTCGGCGATCACCTCGGCATTGAGGGCGTTGCGCTTGGCGGGGCGGTTGAGCGTGACAACCGCCGTGCCTTCGGGCGACACGTCGAGCAGGATGTGGTCGTACGCCATGGGAGGACTCCTTTGCGACACATGTAGACCGGCGGCCCCTGCCCGTCACGTATCCTGCGCGCGCGGTTTGGATTTGATCTCCGTCACGTTCCGGCGTTCGTCCAGCTGCACCTCAATGTCGGCGCGGCGGCCGCCGGACATCATGTGGCGGGTGATGCGCTCATAGTACTGGATGAAGCGGGCGATGCGGCCGCGCTCGGCGTCGGTGAGGGCGCGGCCTAGCAGCCCCTCTTCCTGCTCGCAGCGCCAAGTGTGGACGATGTCGAAGGAGGGCGCACGGAGGTAGAGGATGGCGTCGAGGCGGGCGAAAAAGGTTGCGTATTCGGCGCCGAGATGCCGGTTGACCAGCCGGCGCCAGTGCCCGTCAGCGTCCATCTCCGATTCCAGCGCGTTGACAGACACGATAAGCGCCGCCTCCGACTGCGGCGTCGCGCCCAGGCACCAGCCATCGATGAGGATGAGGTTCGGACGGCCGGCGAATGTCGGCCACTTCGCCTCCGCCAGGATGTCGTCGGCGAGCTTGTCGAAGGCCGGCCAGGTGATGCGCTCGCCCTGGTTCGCGCTTTCGAGGCGGTCGATCGTGTGCAGCAGCGCGGCGGTGTCGTGCGTTGGCGGGGGGCCGCGCGTTGCGAGCAGCGGATGGCCGTCGCGCGCCCAGCCCTCGCGCCGCTTGCGACCGACATAGAAGTCATCGAGAGAGAAGTGCGCCACGCCCGGATGCGTAGCCGCGTAGGCAGACACCAGTGTTGTCTTGCCCGATCCCTGCGGGCCAGCGACGCCGACGATCGGCGGACGATCCCCTGCCCGCTCCCGCGCAATGGCGACGGCCTGATCGAGAGCGTTGAGGGCGTCGCGGTTCATGTGGTTTCGAGCCGGCTACATCCTGAACACGCCAAATCCCGCCTCGCGATCCGCCGCACGCCCATGTGGCGCATTCAGCGCCGCTGACAGCGCGAGCGACAGGATGCGGCGGGTGTCGCGCGGGGCGATGACGCCATCGTCCCAGAGACGGGCCGTGGAGAAATAGGGCGAGCCTTCGCGCTCGTAGAGGTCGCGGATGGGCGCCTTGAACCTCGCCTCCTCGTCGGCAGGCCAGATCTGGCCCTTGGCTTCCATCGCATCGCGCTTCACGGTGGCGAGCACGCTCGCGGCCTGTTCTCCGCCCATGACCGAGATGCGCGAATTTGGCCACATGAAGAGGAAGCGGGGCGAGTAGGCGCGGCCGCACATGCCGTAATTGCCGGCGCCATAGCTGCCGCCGATGACCACGGTGAATTTCGGCACGCGCGCGGTGGCGACGGCCGTGACCATCTTGGCGCCGTCCTTCGCTATGCCGCCCGCCTCGTATTTCGAGCCGACCATGAAGCCGGTGATATTCTGCAGGAAGACCAGCGGAATGCCGCGCTGGTCGCACAGCTGGATGAAATGCGCCGCCTTCTGCGCGCTTTCCGAGAAGAGGATTCCGTTGTTGGCGAGGATGCCGATTGGCAGGCCATTGAGATGAGCGAAGCCCGTGACCAGGGTCTCGCCATAGAGCTTCTTGAACTCGTCGAACTCCGACCCATCGACGAGGCGGGCAATGACTTCGCGGACGTCGTAGGGTTCGCGCACGTCCTGCGGGACGATGCCATCCAGCTCCGCCGGATCGAAGGCCGGCTCGCGCGGCTCGCGCGCGTCCAGCATCAGACGTTTCGGCCGGTTGAAGTTCTTGACGATGTCGCGGACGATCTGCAACGCATGGGCGTCATTCGCTGCATAATGATCTGCCACGCCGGATCTTCGCGCGTGCACGTCCGCTCCGCCGAGGTCCTCCGCCGAGATCACCTCGCCTGTGGCCGCTTTCACCAGCGGCGGGCCGCCGAGGAAGATGGTCCCTTGGCGGCGCACGATCACCGTCTCGTCGGACATCGCCGGCACGTAGGCGCCGCCCGCCGTGCACGATCCCATCACGGCGGCGACCTGCGGGATGCCGTGCGCGCTCATGTTGGCCTGGTTGTAGAAGATGCGGCCGAAGTGCTCCCGATCCGGAAAGACTTCCGACTGGTGCGGTAGGTTCGCCCCACCGCTGTCAACGAGATAGACGCAGGGAAGGTTGTTTTCGATGGCGACTTCCTGCGCGCGCAGATGCTTCTTCACGGTGATGGGGAAATAGGCCCCGCCCTTCACCGTGGCGTCGTTGCAGACGATGACGCATTCCCGGCCCGCGATGCGACCAATGCCGGTGATCACGCCGGCAGCAGGCGCCTCGCCGTCATACATGCCGTCGGCCGCCAGGGGCGAAAGCTCAAGGAAGGGGGAGCCGGGATCGACGAGGTGTTCCACGCGCTCGCGCGGCAACAGCTTGCCGCGCGCCGCATGCCGCGCCCGCGAACTTTCCGGCCCGCCAAGCGCCGCCTTTGCGGCTTTCGTACGCAGCTCCTCCGTCAGCCGCTGCATTGCAGCAGCGTTGCCTTGAAACCGCTCTGAAGCAGCACTTACCTGAGAATGAAGACGCGCCATGCGCTCGTAGCCTTTGCCTGTTTGGGGCGATTCCCGGGCATTAATGGCTGCACGGCCGCGGCAACACAAGGAAGGAGGCCGCTCCAACCTTTCTTTCAGGGTTCTGCGGTAAGGTGTGGTTCGGGTTGGCAACAGGACGGCCAGATTGGCCATGGGCACGAAGACGAAAACCAGGATCAGCAGCGAGGCGCCCGCCATTCTGCCATCGCTGCGAACCGTTCCCTTCCTGCGCGATGCGCCGCCGCGCGCCCTCAAGGCCGCCGAGAACGAAACCCGGTATTTCGGGCTGCCCGGCGGTTGGCAGCTGTTCGGCCCGGGCGAAGCCTCCGACCAGATTTATTTCGTCCTGTCCGGCTCACTGGGCGCTTTCCGCGTCAATTCTTCGGGCGCGATGGAGCTTGTCGGCCACATTCGCGCCGGCGAGCCCGTGGGCGAGATGTCCATGCTGGCCGGCGAGCCGCACGAGCACGCCGTCTACGCCGTGCGCGACACGGAGCTGCTGTCAATGTCGCGGCAGGGTTTCATGCAGCTGGTGCGTTCGGACCCTCAGATTCTTGAGCGGCTGACCCGTCTCATCATGATCCGCATGCGTCAGGCGCGAAAGAAGGTGACGCGCTCGGCCGAGCCGCGCGTGTTCGGTCTCGTCGCCACCTCGCCGACGATCGATCTCAAACAGCGCGCACGTGTGATGGCCAACGAATTGCAGGCCATGGGCCTGCGCGTCGCCATCGTGGGCGAGGAAGCCGTTGGCATGCCGGCTGCGTACTTTGACGAGCTCGAAACGCGCAACGAGATCGTGATGCTGCTCGCGACCCTGGGCGACACGCCTTGGTTCAAGCTGACCCAGCGCCATTCGGACCGCATCTGGATGTTCGCGCGGTCGGATGCCCGTCCGTCCATTCCCCTGCTGCCGGACGATCCATCGCCGGCCCGCCAGTTCAAGCTGGTCGACCTTGTGTTACTACATCACGCCAGCGAACGATCCGCAGCGCGCACGCTGGAATGGAAGTACGCCTCCGAAGCAGCACGGGTCTTCCACTGGAACGGCATGGATGAAGTGGAATGCCGGCGGCTGGCGCGGACAATGGCGGGCAAGTCGGTCGGCCTCGTGCTCTCGGGCGGCGGCGCGCGCGCCTACGCCCAGATCGGCGTGATCCGCGCCTTGCGCGAAGCCAACTGCCCGATCGATTTCGTCGGCGGCACGTCGATGGGTGCAATCATCGCGGCTACCGTCGCATGCGGCTGGGACGATGCCGAGATCGACAGGCGCATCCGCCATGCGTTTGTCGAAAGCAATCCGCTATCGGACTATCGCCTTCCTGTGGTCGGCCTCGTGAAGGGTCACAAGGTCGATGCCCGGCTGAAGGAGCATTTTGACGACCTGATGATCGAGGACTTACGGGTACCGTTCTTTGCGGTTTCCACCAACCTCACGCAGGGCACGTTCCAGGTGCATACCGAGGGGCTGCTGCGCGAAGCGTTGCGCGCGACGATTTCGCTGCCTGGCATCCTGCCCCCGGTCGTCTCGCAGAAGCAGGTTCTGGTCGACGGCGCCGTCCTCAACAATTTCCCGGTCGACGTGATGCGGGAGATGCATCGCGGCCGGATCATCGGCGTCGATGTGGCGGTTGCGCCCGAAGGCCTGTTGCCCGACGATTTCGTGGATCCGCCCGGCTTTCTCGGCTGGACGATGCGGCATGGCTTCAAGTCGCCCCCACCCATCGCTAACCTTCTGATGCGCGCGGCGACGATCAGCGTGGATCCTAACAAGCATCGCAACCTGACCGACATCCTCATCGTGCCGGAGATGAAGGGCATAGAGCTACGCGACTGGAAGGACTACGAGCCCGCCATCGAAGCTGGCTATAACGACATGAAAGCCGCACTGGCCGACGTGAAGGGTCCGCTGGCGCAGATCATCCGTGGCAACGCTGCGGCGATCGAGGACTAGGCGCTATTCTCCTTCGATTGCCGCCGCGCCGAAGAAGGAGAACGAAGTGCGCTCCCTGTTCTTTGCGACTTCCGTCAACCTCCGCGCGATGCCGGGCATGTCCCCGCCATGCAACTCAGCTGTGAGGGGCTGAAGAACCAAAATGGCCTCATCATATCGCTCTTGGCTAATTAGGGCCTGGGCCGTCGTCATTGCAATCGCGTCGACCTGTGGCGCGAGCTTGTAAGCTCGGACCAATACATCCAGGAGGTGCGGCGTCATTCCTTCGATCGGGAGACCTGATTCAACGTAGCGATACATCGTTTGCGGTCGTGTATCGCTGATCTGGTGGGCGCGACCAAAGGATTCCTGCGCGCGCAGAAGCAAGTCATGGTCCTTGGCCTTCCTTCCCGCTCGCAGGTCGCAAAGGCCGCTAAGGTGATGGACGTCCGGGTTAGCCTCATCGAGCGGCAACAGCGCATCGATTTGCTTTCTCGCTTCCGCCAGATCCCCATACCATACCTCGGCAAGCGCCTGGCACTGTAGGGCATAGGGATCGCCGGGATGTTTCCGTGCCTGCTCGCGCACGCGGGCGACAGAGTCCTTAGCGGCTTCGCGTGATGGCAGAGCTAGCAGGTGCGAAGTCGGCAGCAGGAGATCGTCCGCCGATCTGTTCAAGCGGTGCGAGGTGATGTTCTCAGACACGGGCTTTGAGTCAGGAAGGGTCCAGAACTGGATTGGCCTGCGCCGATATGCCCACAACTCCTTGTCGAACTGGGCCGGCGTGATCCCGAACGATGGCTCGAATGCGGACAGGAGATCGCCCCCCTGCAGCAAAGCCCTTGTATATGCGTCGAACCCCCTCGCGCGCTCCGGAGTTGCGAACAAATAATGGGTCGCAAGCCACGCTTGCGCATAGAATTGCGCGACCTCATCCCCGGAACTGAACTCGCCAGGGTGTTTTGTGAGAAACGGCTCGATCGGCATCCACTCGCCGTCGACTATCCATGCTCCTCGCTCCAGCGTGACCTTGCCGACATTCACACCCTTGTCCCCGAACTCGGCCGTCGAAAGAAATTCGGCGAAACCCTCTGTGTACCAAGCCGGATAGGCCAACCGGTTGTTCGCACGCATATGATGATGGGCGTACTCGTGAAGAAGGACAGCCCGAGAATCCAGAGCGCGCGCGTGCCTTGGAACACCACGCTGCCGATCCATGTCTCTGTCAGAATGAGCCACCGCACGAATTTGCTCGATCCGCGCGCTGTAGAATCCCAAAACCGAGCCGCCAACGCCGGGCCAAGTCGCCTCGAAATCCCTGCGTGACCGCGTGTTGTAAACTGTCAGCTTGAGCGGGCTAGGGCTGGTACGCGGCATCAAGCGGAAAAGAAGGGCGTGGAAGCCTTCGAGAACAGCGAGTTCTTCACGGCTCTTTGTCTCCTCGCCCGGCGTGAAGAATGTGAAGTTGGGACTTTCTAGCTTAAGCCAGTTGCCTTGGGCGCTTTGCCCCGTCGCTACAGGTAGACCAGCAAGCAAGGCAGAGCCGCCAAGACCCATCAGCAAGTGGCGGCGATCCACGAAATCCCCCGATCGATGGCTTCTGAGGGCAGGCTCGCCGATTTTCGGCCACAGGCCAACCTCGAAGTTCAGGTGGGATCCCGTACCTGCTCGTCAGACCGCTTGAACTCCTTCCACCCGCCCCGCTCCTGTTGGAAATAGCGCGCCGGGCGGCCGGTATCGAGCGCAGCCTTGTACTGCTGGCGGGCCTTGGCGCGTGCATCCGCATCGGCACCGTCGAATACCACCATGACACGGTCGAACTGCGCGCCCCCGGCGTCGGCCCCATCGAGGAGCACGGCCACCTTTGCGCTATTGGCAGGCGTCGCTTCGGTCGACAGGAGCACGGGCTGGTTGGCGGGGTCGCTGCGCGCACGGCCGTGCGGCAGGAAACTTTCATCCTTCCATGTCCATAGCGCGCGGTTAAGGCGCTCGACAGTTTCCTCGCGACCGACGACGAGGACCCGCCAGCGGCGTTCGAGGCACTTCTCGATCAGCGGTGCGATGGCGGCGTCAACCGAGCCCTGCTCGATGTGGTAGAACCACCACTCCGCCGCCATGCCGCTAGTCCTCGTAATTGTCGGCGATCAAGCGATCGAGGATACGCACGCCCCAGCCCGTCGCCCAGGTAGGCTCGAGCGGGTTGTCATTGCCGGGCTTCCAGGCGGTGCCAGCGATATCGAGATGCGCCCAAGCGCGGCCCTCGTCGACGAAGCGCTGCAGGAACTGCGCCGCCGTGATCGAGCCGGCATTGCCCGCATTGCCGATATTGCGCATGTCGGCGAACTCGCTGTCGAGCTGCTTGTCGTAGCCTGGGCCGAGCGGCAAGCGCCACACAGGTTCGCCTTCCTCCTTGCCCGCGGCCGTTATCTTCGCGGCCAGCTCGTCATTGTTGGAGAACAGACCGGCATGCTCATTGCCGAGCGAGATGATGATCGCGCCCGTCAAGGTCGCAAGATCGACCATGGCCCTGGGATGAAACTTCTTCTGTGCGTACCAAAGCACGTCACACAGGACGAGGCGGCCTTCAGCGTCGGTATTTTGGATTTCGATCGTCTTGCCGGCGGCGGCGCGAACGATGTCGCCTGGGCGCTGTGCGTTGCCATCAGGCATGTTCTCGACAAGGCCGACCAGCCCCACCACGTTGGCCTTGGCCTTGCGCTTGGCCAGCGCCATCATCGCGCCCACTACGGCCGCAGATCCGCCCATGTCGCCCTTCATATCCTGCATGCCCGGACCGGGCTTCAGCGACACGCCGCCAGTATCAAACGTCACGCCTTTTCCGATAAAGGCTACCGGCGCTGCTTTCTTGTCCTTCGCGCCCATCCACTTCATGACGACCAGCCGCGAGCCGCGCACCGATCCCTGCCCGACGCCGAGCAACGAGCCCATGCCAAGCTTTGACATTGCCGCGACATCAAGCACTTCGATTTCCAGACCGAGTTCGGCGAGTTCCTGGATGCGTTCGGCATAGCTTTCCGGATGCAGCACGTTCGGCGGCTCGCTGACGAGATTGCGCGCCAGCTCGACGCCTTCGGCTTTCGCGGCGAGCGGGGCATAGTCGGCGCGCGCGCCCGCTGCGCTTTCGGTCACGATCGAGACCGAGGTAAGGGTTGGCTTTTTCTCAGCCTTGAGGTTCAGCCTGTACTGGTCGAAACGATAGCCGGCGAGGCGGGCTCCCAGACCGAGGTTCGCCGCCGCCGCGCGATCAGGCGCGCCGACGATCGACAGCGACTTCGTCCCGCCGGTCAGCACGCGCTTGACCAGGGACGCCGCCGCCTTCTGCCAGCCCAGTGCGTTGGTGGCAGACTTTTTGCCCACCCCAACGGCCAGCACGCGCGCCGCATCGCTCCATTCCGGCGCCAGAATCTCGACGACCTGCCCGGCACCACCCTTGAACGAGCCGGCGGCGATCGCCCGGCGAAGTGCGGTTTCCGCCGCTTTGTCGAGGTCCGCTGCGAACTCCACAGCCTTGTCGGTCTCATAGGCGAGGTAGGCGACGGCATCCCCCGTCGGTTCTGCGGAAAACTTGATCTGCATCGGGATTTTGGTCCTGCCTAATGTCTACATATGGTCATCGACGAACGCCCCGGACGCGGTTAGCACTCACCTGCTCCGCTGTGGCCCCTCTGACTAAAGGTCCGCCCGACGGGAAGCGCCGGGCCCGGGTTTTCGCATGTACAGTTTTCAACGCTATCTTTTTCGTAACGTGTTGAGAACCCTCATCGCGATCGTGGGCGGTCTTGCTCTGATCGCCATCCTGACGCAAGGCCTTAGCCAGATTCAGGATACCATTGTCCAGAATCGCGCCTCGATGCTGACCTTCCTCTGGGCGAGTCTGCTTGCGACCCCGCAGATCATCTCCCTGCTTATGCCGATAGCGCTGTTCATCGCGACCGCGGCGGCGCTCAATGTCGCCCATCGCGAGAACGAGGTCGTGGTTGCTCAGGCCTCGGGCATGTCGAACTGGCAGGTCGCCTCGCCGGTGCTGCGTCTGGCCATGCTTGCGGCGATACTTCACCTCGGGCTCAACCTCTGGGTTCAGCCCGCCGCCTCGCGCGAACTGCGCACTACGCTGACCTCGGCTTCGACGGACCTGGCCTCCTCGCTGGTCCGTGAGGGCACGTTCATGACGCACAGCGACGGCCTTACCACCTTCGCCGGGAACGTGGAGGGGTCGGACATCACCTTCCTCGTGGCGAATGACAGCCGAAATCCGGGCAACGAGGTCACCTATATCGCAAAAACCGCCTTTCTGTCGGAGCTGGAGGGCAAGCCCGCGCTGATCCTGCGCGATGGAATGCGCCAGTCGGTGCGCAACAGCGGCGCGACAGAATCGCTGACTTTCCAGCAATCTCCGCTGGAGCTCGGCGCCTTCGTCAACGACCAGAAGGCGATCATCCTCGAGGAGTCGGATCGCTTTCTTCCGGAGCTCTTTTATCCCGACATGACGAATCATTACGACAACGCGAATGTCGACATGCTGCTGGCCGAGGGACATGCGCGGATAGCGACGCCACTGCTCAACATCGCGATGGCGATGCTGGCGCTCTACGCCGTGCTGGGAGGCGACTTCAGCCGGCGCGGCTATGCCCGGCGCATCGCGATCGCATCGGGTGTCGCCCTGCTGGTCCGCCTTGCGGCGTTTGGCGCGACGTCGTCAGCGAGCACGGACCCTGAACTGAATGCGGTGCAATACATCTTGCCCATTGTTGTGATCGCAGTGATTTCCTTCCTCTTCTTCGTGCAGCCCATCCTGAAGCGGCGGCGCATAAATGCGCGCGGCATGCGATCCGCGATGATGGGACCGGCCTGACATGGTGATCGCCGGCCGCATCCAGCGCTACATCTTCCGGGAGTGCGTCGCCTCACTGGTGCTGACCCTGTCCATCATCCTGCTTGCAATCATCCTGGTCGATGTCGTCGAGCAGATGCGAACGATTGGCGGCCGGACACAGATCGGCATCGACGTCGCCTTCAGCCTGACCATGATGAAGACGCCCGGCCTCATACTCGAGACCTTGCCGTTCGCCATGCTGGTCGGGTCTATCCTGACCTACTCCCAGCTCAGCCGCCGCAGCGAGCTGCCGGCGATCCGGGCATCCGGTGTCTCCGCCTGGCGGTTTCTTGGTCCCGTGATGGTGCTCGCAGGCCTGCTCGGCGTGCTGATGGTGACAGTGCTCGACCCGCTGGCGACGCGCCTCAATCAGGATTTCGAGGCGACCCGCGCGCGCCTCATTGGCGGGGTCGCCCCGGCGGCTGAGGGCGTCTGGCTGAGCCAGGGCGATCTCGAAGCCGGCGCGGGCGACGAGACCGCTGTCCTCCCCGGATCCAACCAGCAGGCGATCATCCACGGCCGGCGCGTGGTCGGCCGCGGCCAGTCGCTTGAGAACGTCACGTTCTGGTATTTCCGTCCAGGACCCGGCGGCCCTGCCGATCGCGAGTTCACGCACAGGATTGATGCCAGGAAGGCGCAGCTCACGCCCGGCTTCTGGCAGCTCACGGGCGTCATCGAAAATCGCGTAGGAGGGGAAATCCTGCGCAGCGAGACGCTAGCCCTGCCGACTAATCTCGACAGCGACACGCTGCTGTCGCGCTTTGCCTCATCCAAGACGATACCTTTTTGGGATCTGCCGGGCTTCATTCAAGACGGACGCGCTGCCGGGATGGATGTCGGCGACTACGTCCTTAAGTACAATACGCTGCTGGCGCTGCCGGTGTTCATGCTGGCCATGTCGCTGATCGGCGCCGTAGTGTGCCTGAGGCTGGCCCGGTCGGGCGGACTTTCGCGGCTCATCGGCGCAGGCGCGTTGGCAGGATTCGTCCTGTTTTTCGCAACCCGGCTCGCTTCCGGAATGGCTGCTTCCGGCGCAACGCCACCCGAAGCAGCTGCCTGGTGTCCACCCCTATTTGCGCTGTTTGCGGTGCTGACTGTGCTTGCTCACGCCGAGGACGGCTAATTTTCCGAATTGCAGCCCGCAGGCCCGCGCTATGTGGCTTCCGGGCCGCGCTTCGGTCCGGAATGCCCCAAAACAGCAGGCCGCCTTTACGCTCGGGTGGCCATTGCGTATCGGTTTAGGGCTGGGAGTCGCTCGCAGGCTTTGCGCGAGGGGAGAGTAATGGTCTTGCGGCTAAGCGCCCTGGCATCAGTCGCCGTTGCAGCTGTTGCAGCAACCGGACCCGCATTGGCGCAGACGCCGCCTGCATCAGCCCCTCCCACGCCTGCCACTCCGGCCGCCGAGGATGATGAGGTCATCCTCAAGGCTGATCTCTTCGAGGAAGATCGCGATTCGAGTGTCGTGACCGCATCCGGCAATGTCGAGATCCGGATCGGCCAGCGCACGCTCCGGGCAGACAAGGTGATCTATGACCGCGCGACCGAGACAGTGCGCGCGCAGGGTAATGTCCAGATCACGGACGGCACGGGCCAGGCGCAGTTCGCTGACGAGATCGAGGCCGACGAAGATTTCCGCAACGGATTCGCGACGCGCTTCTCGGCCCGCCTCGGCTCGACCGGACTGGTGACGGCATCCTCCGCGGTCCGCACCGATGGGGTACGCAACTCGGTCGAGCAGGTGGTCTTCACCAACTGCCCAGTGTGCGAGGAAAAGGGCGTTGAGCCGACCTGGGCGCTGCGGGCGCGCCGCGCGACACTCGACCAGCAAGATCAGATGATCTCCTACCAGGATGCAGTGCTTGAACTTGTCGGCGTGCCGGTTCTGTATGTGCCATGGTTTGCCCATCCTGATCCGAACTCGGAGCGGCGTTCGGGTTTCCTGACGCCGGACGCCGGTGTCTCGTCGAAGATCGGTGTATTCTATGAGCAGCCCTATCTCTGGGTTGTCTCGCCTTCGGAGGACGTGACGATCTCTCCGATGCTGTCCACAAGCGTCAATCCGCTGCTCAAACTTGACTGGCGTCGCAGGTTCTTCTCGGGCTACATCGACGCGGAAAGCAGCGTCACCTACGAGCAGGACTTCAACTCGGACGGTGACAAGTTCGATGATAAGGAATGGCGCGGCCACCTCTATGCGGTCGGCCGCTTCGACATCAACCAGGACTGGCAGTGGGGCTTCGGCATCGAGCGACAGTCCGACGATCTCTATGACCTGCGCTACGACATCGACGGCGAGGATGACCTGCGCGGCCTGATCGCCAGCCAGCCACGCCAGCTGCTGTCGCAGCTCTATACGACTGGCCAGACCCCCGACTTTTATTTCGAGGCTGGCGCCTATGCGTTCCAGGGCCTGCGCGGAAGCGACATCGACGCACAGATCCCTGAGGTTGCTCCGGCGATATACACTCAGAAAGTTTTCGATCTTGGCGCTGCAGGACAGCTCGCGACCGACTTCAGCGCGGTCGGACTTTTCCGCAGCCAGCCGCAGTCTCTTCCAAACAGCGATCCTGCTCGCGTATCTGACGTTGTGCTCGATACCGCCCGCGCGACAGCAGAGGTTGAATGGGGCACGCAAGCCATTTTCGGGCCTGGCCTGGTGTTCGAACCCTTTGCCTCCGGACGGGGCGATTTTTACCGCTTAGACGATGGCGGGCCCGACGGTCCGCGCGACGTTTCGCGATTCCTTGGTGTGGCTGGCGCTGCGCTCAGCTATCCCTGGATCGCGCGCAGCCCGGGGATGGACATTATCGTCGAGCCCATCGCCATGGCGGCCTATGGCACCCCGGACGCCAATGAGCGCCTCAACCCCAACGCATTGCCGACCGATCCGGACTTCGGGCGCAATCTCATCCCCAATGAAGATTCGCTCGTCTTCGAGGCGGACGAAAGCAACGTGTTCAAGCCGAGCGCCGTCACCAACTACGATCTCTGGGAAGGCGGCGCGCGCGGCGCGGTCGGGATCAACACCGTCGCGCGCATCGGCAATGACATAGAGTTATCGGCGCTCGTCGGCCGGCGATGGCGTGAAGATCCGGACCCGGCCTTCAACCAGTTGAGCAACCTTGCCGGCGAGGAGTCGGACTACGTTGCCTCAGTCCGCGCCGACCTCGGCAACATCTTCAGGGTCGGCGCGCGTTTCCGCGCCAACGACGAACTAGAGGTCAAGCGCATCGACATGGACGCCGGGGTTGATTTCTGGCGGATGCGCGGCAATGCGCGTTACTTCAAGGTCTCCGAGAACGCCGCCGGCGTCGAAGACGAAGGGCTGGTTTGGAACGGCTCATTTGAGATCGACAACCGCTGGGCAGCGGTCGTCCAGCAGTCCCGCAACATCACCCAAGGCCAGGACATCCAGTTCTCGGCCGGCCTGCGCTATATGGACGACTGCTCGTACTTCATGCTGGCCTATGAACGGCAGGGCGGCCGGGACCGGACGCTTGGACCATCCGAGTCGATTCGGTTTACCTTTGCGCTGACCGGCCTTGGCGGCGTAACCCCCAACGATTTCGATTGACCCGGGCGCAGCCGCGACTGCCTCAACCCGTCCGGCTGCATCCGCAGGCTCGCATTTGCCCGGGTTGCCCGGTATACCCCCTGCGCAGCCCTTGGCGGCGGCCATTTTTTTGCCTTCACCCTGTCTCAGGGTTTGAGGCGGTAGGGTGAGTGGATGAAACAGCTTCTTGTCCTGGCTCTGGCGGCTTCTGTTGCCGCAACAAGCCTCGTGGCGCTGGCCCAGTCCCAGCCTGGCCAGGCCTCGCAGCCAACTGCCAACCGCGGCCGCACGGTCGATGGCGTGATGGCCAGCGTCAACGACCAGGTGATCTCGCAGTCAGATGTGCGCAGCCGCATGCGCTGGATGCTGCTGCGCTTCCAGCAGCCGCCCGAGGATGAGAAGATCCTCCTCGAGATCCAGCAGCAGGCGCTCGAAAGCCTGATCGACGAGAAGGTCCAGCTGGGCGAGTTCAGGAAGCTGGTCAAGGACCAGGAGATTTCCGGTCCCGAGATCGACGAGAGCGTGGCTGATGTCGCCCGCCAGTACCGCATGACGCCTGAGCAGTTTGCGCGTGCGATCGCGGAAGCCGGCATCCCGATGCAGCACATTCGCGACATGGAACAGGCGAAGATCGCCTGGACTGCGCTGATCCGTGGCCGTTACTTCAAGACCGTGCGCGTGTCGGAACTGCGCATCGACGACATGCTCGAACGGATCAAGTCCTCGCTCGACAAACCACAATACCGCCTCGCGGAGATATTCCTGTACGCGCCTGACCAGGCTTCACGCGATCTCGCAAAGACCCGGGCTGCGACCCTGATCGCGAACATCCAGCAGGGGGCCGACTTCCAAGCCCTCGCCCAGCAGTTCTCAGCGGCGCCATCCGCCTCGGCTGGCGGCGACCTCAACTGGCTGTCACCCGGCGACATGCGCCCCGAGATTGCGGACGCCGTGCTGAAGGCCGGCGAGCCGCCACTGATCCTGCCGCCGATTGAAAGCGACAGCGGCGTCTACGTCATCGCCCTTACGGGCAGACGGGAGCCGGCCGACCCGAACCAATCCATCATTCTCGACATGGAACAGCTGATTACGCGCGGCGAAGGCGCCTCCGCCAAGCTGGAAGCCGTGAAGGCCGGCGCGAAATCCTGCGCCGACCTCTCGAAATCGCTGGAAGGCGTCGAGGGCGTCACCCGCACGCCGATGAAGGATGTCGGGTTGATGCAGATCGCACCGCAATTCCGCACGCCGCTCGAAGGCGTCGGCGCCAATCAGGCGTCGCCCATCGTCGACCTGCCAGATGGCGGCAAAATGATCTTCTTCGTGTGCGCCTCGCGCTCCGGGAACGCCGACCTGCCCTCGCGCGACGAGATCAAGGATCGCCTGTTCAACCAGGAGCTCGCCCTCGTCGCCGAACGCTACCTCCGCGACCTCAAGCGCGAAGCCACCGTCGTCAGGCGGTAGGCGAAAGCCGGGCCGCCCCGACTTGTGATCCTGGAAGACGCACAGCGGCTGTCCGGGACCTATTGTCGGCGTTCGGGATGCCGCCAAAGGGCCTCGGCTCTCCAGCGCTCCGCGCTTGCGACCGGGACGACAAATTGTGGTAAGGGCGACCAGCAGTCCTGCCGCGAGCACCCATGTCCGCCACCGATCTTCCCCTCGCCATGACGATGGGCGACCCTGCCGGTGTCGGCCCGATCATCGCATGGAAGGCATGGCATGCGCGCAAGCCAGGCCAGCGCCCGTTCTATGTGATCGCTCCGCCCGACGTGATGATGCAGACCTTCCCCCGGACGTTGGCAAACGCGGAACGAGTTCGGATCTGCCGAATCAGCGATCCAAGCGAGGCGATAGAGAGCTTTTCGGATGCGCTTCCAGTCTTACCGATCGACGGCCCGCCTGCGCGCGGCCAGCCCGATCCCGCCACTGCGCCCTCGATCATCGACTCCATCCGCCTCGCCGTCCAACATGTGCGCGCCAGCAAGGCCGCCGCTGTTGTCACCAACCCAATCTCTAAGGCGCTCCTCTACCGCGCTGGCTTCAAGCATCCCGGCCACACAGAGTACCTTGCCGAACTCGCCGCCGATGGCGGAAAGCCGCCCCAACCCGTAATGATGCTCGTCGGCGGCGGCCTGCGGGTGGCACTCGTCACGATTCACAAGCCGCTCGCCGCCGTGGTTCCATCGTTGACCACAGACCTCATCGCCGAAACCGGGCGCATCGTGCACACCGCGCTGAAACGCGACTTCGGCATCGCGACGCCGCGCATCGGCCTCTGCGGCGTCAACCCACATGCGGGCGAGGATGGCGAGATTGGCCGTGAGGAGATCGAAATCGTCAATCCGGCCGCCCAACGCCTGCGCGCCGAAGACGCCCACGTCTCCGACGCCCGTCCGGGCGACACCATCTTTCACGAAGCCCGCCACGGCCGCTGGGACGCGGTCATCGCAATGTATCACGACCAGGGTCTTGTCCCGGTTAAGACGCTCGACATATGGGGCGGCGTAAATGTCACGCTCGGTCTGCCCTTCATCCGCACATCGCCAGACCATGGCGTGGCCTATGATGCTGCAGCCTCCGGCGACGCCAATGCCGAGAGCCTAATCGCGGCGCTGACACTCGCAGACCAGATGGCGCGCGCTCGAGCGACCGTTTCATGAGCACGCCCCTTACGCCCGGCGCGGCGAAGAAATCGCTCGGCCAGCACTTCCTGTTTGATCCGTCTATTCTCAAGCGCGTCGCAACCGCCGGCGGAAGCGTCCTGGGCCGCACCGTGATCGAAGTTGGCCCCGGCCCAGGTGGCCTCACGCGCGCACTTCTGGATTCTGGCGCCGCAAAACTCCTCGTCGTCGAACTCGACGACCGCTTTGCCGAAGGACTCTCGCTCTGGCCCGAAGCGCGCGACGGCCGCCTGAATGTCCATCACGGCGACGCCCTCGCCGCCAAGCTGCCGGACCTCGTGAGGTCGATCGGCGGCGCCCTTCCGGCGATGATCGTCGCAAACCTGCCTTACAATGTCGGCACGCCGCTGCTGGTCGAATGGCTCAAGGCAGGCGATTGGCGTGGAATCATGGTGCTGATGTTCCAGAAGGAGGTCGCGCTACGCATCTGCGCCCAGCCGGATGACGACCACTACGGTCGCCTCGCCGTCCTCGCCCATGCCGTCACGCGTCCGCGCATCGCGCTGACCCTTCCCCCGGGGGCGTTCCGTCCGCCGCCCAAGGTCGACAGCGCGGTCGTGGTGCTCGAGCCGCTCCCCGAAGCCGAGCGTTTCGACGATCTTCCCAGTCTGGAGAAGCTCACCGCCGCCGCGTTCGGTCAGCGCCGCAAGATGCTCCGCGCCGCACTCAAGGGCCTGCCGGGAGCTGCGGATGCACTGGCCGCGGCCGGCATCGACCCCACCCGCCGCGCCGAAACCCTGACTCAGGCAGAGTTTCGTCAGCTCGCAACCGCATGGCGCCGAATCGCCAGTATTGACCGCGCCGCACCTCTGCAAAGCGGCCCATGACCTAAAGACACGCTGGACGGGTATCGAAAGTTGAGGACCATTGCGCAATGGATCGTCGGAGCTTCCTCTTTTCGTCTGTTGCGAGCGCGGCGCTTACAGCGTGTGTGTCGCCGCAGATGGCTGCAGGCTCCGGGCGCAAGCCTAATCTCATCGTGGTTCTCGCGGACGACCTTGGATACGGCGATCTCGGCGTGTTTGGGAACGGCGTGATCCGAACGCCGAACATTGACCGCATGGCCGCGGAAGGTGTCCGCCTCACCACCTTCTACGCTTCCGCCAATGTCTGCACACCAAGCCGCGCCGGCCTCCTCTCAGGCCGCTATCCCATCCGCACCGGTCTTGCCCGCGATGTGATCCGGCAAACGGACAAGCACGGCCTGCCGCTCTCCGAGATAACGATCGCGGAGGCTCTGCGGCCCGACTACGCCACTGCACTCGTCGGCAAATGGCATCTCGGCCATGTCGCGCCCTTCTGGCCGCCGACGCAGCACGGTTTCGACCTGTTCTCGGGCCTGCCCTACAGCCACGACATGGCGCCCATCGCCTATTATGCAGCGGGCCCCGGTGTTGAACTCACCGAAGAGCCGATGGCGATGGATCGCCTCACGGAAAAATTCTTCGCGCGCGGCCTCGATTTCGTCGACGACAACAAGGACAGATCCTTCTTCCTCCTGCTCACCCTCACCGCGCCCCACGTCCCCCTCGACCCTCACCCCGACCACGCGGGCAAGAGCTCCGCCGCCGAGTATGGCGACGTGGTCGAGGAGATTGACGCCGGCATGGGCAGGCTGTTCGCGCGCCTAAAGCAGCACGGGATCGACGAGGATACGCTCGTCATACTCACCTCCGACAACGGGCCCTGGTGGGAGGGCTCCGCGGGCGGCCTGCGCGACCGCAAGGGCGGCGCCGGCTGGGAAGGCGGCTATCGCGTGCCGTTCATCGCTCGCCAGCCTGGACGGATACCCGCCGGGATCGTCAATGATGCAATGGCGATGAACATCGACCTGTTCCCGACTCTGGTTGGCTGGGCCGACGGCCAGGTTCCCAATGTCGAACTCGATGGCCTCGATATCGCCTCCCTGCTGACGACCCGGCGCGCGCCTTCGCCGCATGACGAGCTGGTGCTCTTCCAGAACGAAGACATCGCCGCGATACGCACACAGCGCTGGAAATACGTGGTGCGCAGCAATTACCGCACCTATGAGGCGCCGCTGGATGCGGCTGGGCGCGTGGACTGGGCGGTGCTCATCGACCTGACGAACGACCCGGCCGAAGTCTACGACGTGTCCGCCCGCTATCCCGATGTGCTGGCCGACATGAAGGCGCGGCTTGAACGGGCGCGCGCGAAATTCGGCCCACTTAAGACGCCGCAGCCTGCCTGAACGCACTCGTGCTTGCGCCGCAGACCCGCCGACCGTAACCAGCGTGCATGGCCGTCTATACAGACATCGACGACACCTCGCTTGCCGCATTGCTTGGCGAGTATGACCTCGGCCCACCCCTGGCGTTCAAGGGGATCGCGGAGGGCGTCGAGAATTCCAACTTCCTGCTTGAGACGCCGAAGGGTCGCTTCATCCTCACCGTGTTCGAGAAGCGCGCGAAGAAGGAGGACCTGCCCTTCTTTATGGGCATGATGGGCCACCTTGCCGCAAAGGGTTTCCCGGCGCCCCTCCCCGTGCCCGCGAAAGACGGCAATCCGCTGCGCACCGTGCAGGGCAAACCGGCAGTGATCTGCACCTTCCTGCAGGGCATGAGCCCGCGTCGGCCCGATATCGAGCAGTGCCGCGCGCTGGGCCAGGCGCTTGGACGTTTTCACGTGGCGTTGGCGGACTTCCGCATGCGTCGCCCCAACGACCTGTCGATTGGGGCCTGGCCAAAACTGTGGGGGGGCCGCGACGCCGAGGCAGATGCGCTCGCCCCGGGGCTGGCCTCCCAGGTTAATGGTGACATGGCCGTTCTGCAGGCGAGTTGGCCAAAGAGCCTCCCCGGCGGGGCGATCCATGCCGACCTTTTCCCCGACAATACATTTTTCCTGGACGGCAAGCTGTCCGGCGTCATCGATTTCTATTTCGCCTGCTCGGACTTCCTCGCCTACGACATCGCGGTGTGCCTCAACGCCTGGTGCTTCGAACGGCGCGGCGAATACAATCTCACCAAGGGGCGAGCGCTGATCTCCGGCTACGAAACTGTGCGCCGACTGGAGCCGCGCGAACGCGCCGCACTTCCCATCCTCGCCCGCGGCGCCGCGATGCGGTTCTTCCTAACGCGCCTTGTTGACCTTGCCACCACGCCAAAAGACGCCCTCGTCAAACCCCACAATCCTCTCGACTACGCCGAACGCCTCGGCTTCCATCGCCAAGCAAAGTCGCCAGAGGATTACGGGGCGTAGGCGAGACTTGACGCCGCGCGCAAACGCCCCGACCTGATCGGTATGGCTGAGACAATCGAGATCTGGACGGACGGCGCTTGCTCGGGAAATCCCGGTCCCGGCGGCTGGGGCGTGCTCATGCGCGTCGACGGCGCCGAAACTGAACTGCATGGCGGCGAGCCGAGCACGACCAACAACCGCATGGAGCTGATGGCCGCCATCAGCGCGCTGGAGGCTCACCCAAAGGGCACGAAGATCGTTCTCCACACTGACAGCCAGTACGTGAAGGACGGCCTCACCAAGTGGATCATCGGCTGGAAACGTAATGGTTGGAAGACGGCTGACAAGAAGCCGGTCAAGAACCAGGACCTTTGGATGCGGCTGGACGCGGCGGCGAGCGCCCACAAGGTCGACTGGCGGTGGGTCAAGGGACATTCCGGCCACACTGAAAACGATCGCGCCGATGCGCTCGCGCGCCTGGGATGCGAGGAGAATCGGCCCCGGCGCTAGCGTTTTGCGGCTGGATGCCGCTGCTATAGCTTGCCGGCGAAGTCGAGGCGGATCATGAACGTCGAACTCGCCGAAGAACGTATCCTCCTCTTGCCCGACACGCTCGGCCCGGAGCAGGCCGAAGCCCGCGCTTGGTCAAGACGCACCGAGGCGTTCGGTGCGCTCGCAAGGCTCGGCGGCCTGATTCAGAAGCCAAAGGACGAGGATTTCGAAACCGTCTATAGGGAACTGCGCCTACAGCCGTTTTGGCGCCTCAGCGTCGCAACGACCTATGTCTACGAACGCCAGCGCGAGCACAGGCTGAAGGTCGCTCCGGAGGTCAGTTCGGTCGCGATCGGCGGAGAGTCTTTTGCCGCAACAGACAGGGAAGCGGTCGTCACTGTCACCGAATGCTGCAATGAGAGCAGCCGGAAGGACTGGCTCTATGACGGCATCACCAAGAAGGGCGATCCCGGTCTCCGATCCTACCTTACCTTCGCCGCCGAACCGGTCACGGCCGAAGCTCTCAACGCTCGATCCGGGGCTGGCAACATCATCGTACCGCCGCAGGCCAAAGCGTCGATGCTGGCACGTGAGGTCATCTCGCGCTCAATTCGCAAGATCGAGGCCGACCGCATAATCGAGGAGACGATGCGCCTCGAAGCGATCGACCTGATCTATCGTCCTGTCTACGCGGTGCGCTACCGGTGGCAGCAGAAGCAAGCGGTTGTAGAAGTTGACGCCGTGACGGGGGAGGCTCACGCTGGCGGCACAACGTTTGAGGCCTATGTCGGCAAGCTGGTCGACCGCGACTTCCTACTCGACGCGGGCGTCGAGGCGGCAAACATGTTCATCCCGGGCGTGAACCTCGCCAAGATCATCGTCGCCAAGGGCTTGAAGCTGGGTGCGAAGTCCTAGCCAAGCTTGATCTTCAGCATGCCCTGCTCGGAGCCCGTGACCACGATCTGGTCGCCCTCGACGATGACAGCGTCATCCGACTGAATGGCCAGCCATACCGTGTCGCCGACCTTCACCTTGCCGCGGCCCCTGTCGAAGCTAATGGCAGCTGTGCCACGCTGACCCGCCATGCTGGCAAGCCGGTCGTTGAGATTGGGATGGGAGGTCGTTCGGTTTCTCAGGCCCTTGAACAGGGTCCGCCCCGAGATCACGAAGGTGATCGCGGCAACGCCAAAAAAGGTCAGCTGACCCGCCCAGCCATTGATCGGCGCCGGCACGACGAGCATGAACGCTGCCGTGAGAAAGGCGCCGGCTGCGACCCACAGCAGGTCGAACGTACCAACGCCCACCTCGATCGCCAGCAGAAGGATGCCGAGCCCGATCCAGTGCCAGATGGTCAACCCTTCGAGGAGGCTGGTCACCGCGTCCATGGCTAGCCTCGGGTGACGAACGGGCTGCCGGCGGGGCCGCCGCCGCGCGGGGGCTGCGGTGTTTCCGGTCCACGCTTCACATTGTCAGTCAGCGCCTTCACCCCCTCGATCGCACCGACGAGGCCAGCGAAGTCGGCGGGTACGATCACCGTGCGCTGCTGCGGAGAGCTGGCAAGCTTGGAGAAGGCCTCCACATATTTGAGACCGAGAAAATAGTTGATCGCGTTGACATCGCCCTTGGCGATCGCCTCGGACACAACTTCTGTCGCCTTCGCTTCGGCTTCGGCGGAACGCTCGCGCGCTTCCGCGTCGCGGAAAGCCGCTTCACGGCGGCCTTCGGCTTCCAGGATTTGTGACTGCTTGAGGCCCTCCGCCTTGAGGATGGCCGAAGCGCGATCGCCCTCCGCTTCGAGGATCTGTGCGCGCTTGAGACGCTCGGCCTTCATCTGGCGCGCCATCGCCTCGGTGATGTCGGCGGGCGGCGTCAGGTCCTTGATCTCGATGCGCGTGACCTTGACGCCCCATGGATGCGTCGCCGCGTCGATAACGGCCAGTAGGCGCGCGTTAATGTCGTCACGGTTCGAAAGCACCTGGTCGAGATCCATCGACCCCACCACCGTACGGATATTGGTCATCGACAGGTTGGTGATCGCACGGATGAGATCGTTCACCTCGTACGCGGCCGGCACCGGATCAGTGATCTGGGTGAACACGACAGCATCGCACGACACCATCGCATTGTCCTTGGTAATCACTTCCTGCGTGGGGATGTCGAGTACTGTCTCCATCATGTTCAGCTTGTGGCCGATGCGGTCCACGAACGGCATGATGAAGGCAAGGCCGGGCGACAGCACGCGCGTGAAGCGTCCGAACTGCTCGACAGTGTACTGATAGCCTTGCGGCACCACCTTCACGGCGCTGAAGATCAAGATCACGCCGAACAAGACGAGTATGATCGGCACCAGCAGGCTGGCGCTAGCGGCAAAGTCGAAGTCCATCCCGACGGCTCCTCAATGGCTGGGCGAGGCTAGTCGTGCGGCTGGAGGGGGGTCAATGGCTCCACGGTTAACCGCCCCGCCATTAACCCTGCCCAATGCAAACGCTAGAGCTGGCCCATCATGTAGTCGGCAGATGACACATTGAACTCGCCTGGCTTCTCCACATTGAGCTGCTTCACGACCCCATCCTCGACGATCATCGAGTAGCGCTGCGAGCGCGATCCCATGCCAAACTTCGACCCGTCCATCTCAAGCCCAACAGCCTTTGCAAATGCACCGTTGCCGTCGGCGAGCATCACGACATCCTCACCGACATTCTGGTCCTTACCCCATGCGTTCATGACGAACACGTCGTTGACCGCGACGCAGGCGATCGTGTCGACGCCCTTGGCCCGAAACTCGGATGCCTTCTCTGTGTAACCCGGCAGATGCCGGGCCGAGCAGGTCGGCGTGAATGCGCCAGGCACTGCAAACAGCGCAACCTTCTTGCCGGCGGTCAGCTCGGCGACAGTCATGCTGCCGGGCTTGCCATCTTTCATCACACCGAAGGTCGCATCCGGCAGCTTGTCGCCTACCTTGACTGTCATGGTCCTGACTCCTCGAAGCAAAAACGTGAGCGAACATGCATGTAGACGGTTTATGCCGCAAAGGCGAATCCGCGCGAGCGAGACGGATCGCCGCTTGCCATGGCCCGCGCGAAAGACCAGCATGTCGCCTCCCTTGGACCCAAAGAGGCCCGTCCGCTTGGAAGGATCGCTTGCCGGAAAACTGCTGATTGCGTCGCCCGCGATCGAAGACCCCCGGTTCAGCCGGGCGGTCATCCTTATTTGCACGCACAACGCCGAGCACGCGATGGGTATCGTGCTCAACAAGGCGAGCGAAGAGGACAGCCTGCCCGAGCTGCTCGACCAGCTTGGCGTCGACGGGCACGACGCCCCGGAGGATGCGCATGTCCTCATCGGCGGACCGGTCGGCCGTGAGCGCGGTTTCGTGCTGCATTCCGAGGATTATGACAGCGACGGGGCGACACTTAGCGTCTGCGAAGGCGTCTGCCTGACCGCAACGCGTGACATCCTTCATGCCATGACGTCGGAACACCCACCCGAGCGGTTTGTACTCGCCTTGGGCTATTCCGGCTGGGGCGCGGGCCAGCTTGAAATGGAACTGGCGGAGAATGTCTGGCTTGTCGGCGTGCCCGACGTGGCGCTGGTCTATGATCCATCGCTGGACACGAAATGGAGCCGCGCCCTCGCACGGATTGGCATTTCGCCCGACCGCCTGCAGATTTCAGGCGGGAAGGCCTGAAGGCTCGCCAGACAGCTTGAGTTGGGGGGCGAGGCCGTCTAGGGCAGGCCCGTGGGGTGTCGCCCACGGCGTGCTTTTCCGGGGATTGGCAGTGAGCGTCGACAAGAACACGGTTCGCAAGGTTGCACGGCTGGCTCGCATCGCCGTGCCGGAAGACCGGCTGGAGCCCCTTGCCGGCGAACTCAATGGCATCCTCGCCTGGATCGAGCAGCTGAACGAAGTCGACATCTCGGGCGTCGAGGCGATGACCACGCCGGTCGCCATGACTCTGCCCATGCGCGAGGATGTTGTCTCCGACGGCAACATCCGCGACCAGGTTCTGGCCAATGCGCCCAAGTCGGAAGACGGTTTCTTTGTTGTACCCAAGGTTGTCGAATAGATGTCGGCCGAAGGCGTTAGCGCGGACCCCCGCTGGCAGGCGTTCAATCAGGACGGCTTGCCTTGCTCGTGCGGAGATCGGCATGTCGGGCTGTTCCCGATCAACATGCTCGCGCCGCTCGGCTGGGACGGGCAGCCAGATTACGAGCCCGATGAGGCAATCGCCCTCGATCGCACTTTCATCTCATCGAGCTACTGCGTCTGGGAAGGCCAGAACTTCGCCATGCGCATGCGCCTGCCGATTCAGATCAGGGGCGCTGAACCCGCGGCGTTCATGTACACAGTCTGGGCCGCTGTCGACCGGGCCAGCCTCGAAGCCTATCTCGCCGCGAAACAGACGAACACGCTCGACAACAAAAGCCGTTTCGGCGCGCGCCTGGTCAGCCGGATCGCCGGGCACCACGACACGTCGAACCTGATGGGCATCGCCTTCCAGCAGCAAGACGGTTGGCCGCCGCTGCTGCTGTTGGCAGGTCCGCAACCGTACACCAACAGACCTGACAATCCGATCATTGCCGAGCAGCGCCAGGGCATCGACCTCGATCGCGCACTCGATCTGTTCGCCGCGTATGGCCACGACATGCGCCCCGCCGCCCCAGCCAATCACAATTGACCGCCGCACACACAGATGACCGACCTCACACAGCTCACCCTTTCTGACGCCGCTGACGGCCTCAAGGCGAAGAAGTTCTCGTCCACCGAGATCACGCAGGCGTTCCTGACGCGGATCGAACAATCCAACGCGACCCTGAACGCCTATGTCGTGGTCACGGCCGACAAGGCGCTCGCCATGGCGAAGGCGTCCGACGCGAAACTTGCCAAGGGCCAGGGCGGCAAACTTGAGGGCGCACCCCTCGGCATCAAGGACCTGTTCTGCACGAAAGGTGTCCGCACAACCGCCTGCTCCAACATCCTCGGCGAGTTCACGCCGACCTATGAAAGCACGGTCACCCAGAACCTGTGGGACCAGGGCTCGGTGATGCTCGGCAAGCTCAACATGGACGAGTTCGCCATGGGCTCGTCGAACGAAACCTCGCGCTTCGGACCGCCGGCCAACCCGTGGCGCCGGAAGAACTCGAACGCCAAACTGACTGCAGGCGGATCATCCGGCGGCTCGGCCGTCGCGGTTTCAGCCGACCTCTGCCTTGCCGCCACCGCCTCCGATACCGGCGGATCGATCCGCCAGCCGGCCGCGTTCGCCGGCATCGTCGGCATCAAGCCAACCTACGGCCGCGCCAGCCGCTATGGCATGGTCGCTTTCGCCTCGTCGCTTGATCAGGCTGGTCCGCTCGCCAAGTCGGTGAAGGACGCAGCCCTGATGCTCGAAGTGATGTGCTCGGGCGATAGTAAAGACTCCACCAGCCTGCACCTGCCCGTGCCGGAATGGACGAAGTCCGTCGGCAAATCGATCAAGGGCATGAAGATCGGCGTGCCGAAGGAGTACCGTGTCGATGGCATGCCGGAGGAGATCGAGAAGCTCTGGCAGCAGGGCATCGCCTGGGTGAAGGCGGCTGGCGCGGAGATCGTGGATGTCTCCCTGCCGCACACGAAGTACGCCCTGCCCGCTTACTACATCGTGGCGCCGGCCGAGGCCTCGTCCAACCTCGCCCGCTATGACGGCATCCGGTACGGCGCGCGCCAGAGCGGTGATGGTTCACTGACCTCGACCTACGAGACGACGCGGGCGAAAGGCTTCGGCGCCGAGGTCCAGCGCCGTCTGATGATCGGCACGTATGTGCTGAGCGCCGGGTATTACGACGCATACTATCTGCGTGCCCAGAAAGTGCGGACGAGAATTCTTCAGGACTTCGAGGACGCCTTCAAGCAGTGCGACGCCCTGCTCACGCCCGCCACGCCGAGCGCGGCGTTCGGCTATGGCGAGAAGGGCGATGATCCAGTTGCGATGTACCTCAATGACATCTTCACCGTGACGGCCAACCTCGCCGGTCTTCCAGCCATCGCGCTCCCCGCCGGTCTCGACGCGCAGGGCCTACCGCTCGGACTGCAGGTAATCGGCAAAGCGCTAGACGAGGATGCTTGCTTCAAGGTCGCCGCCGCCATCGAAGACGCGGCCGCCTTCAAGACGCGTCCTGAGAAGTGGTGGTAGTGGAACGCCCGCGCCCTTCTCGCGCCGTGATGTCCCTCAGCGGCGCCATTCCCGCCATCTCGATCGCGGCAGGGCTTCTGTCCCTGTCGCCCGACAGCGCTCTGAGACAGGAATACTGGCCGTGGCTGCCACTGGTGACGCTGGCGCTAGGCATGGGGTTCAGCTTATTCTTCTGGTTCGTCCTCGCGCCCCGGCGCGACCGGAAGGATTGATCCCGGCGCGCCGTTCAGCCCAGCTAATCGAACCTTCGCATTGACCTCGCCCGCCGCGGAGCGTTGATGCGGCGCATGATCAGCTTCGCAGACTCTCTTCATCTTGAGCCCATCGGCGAGAACCTTTGGCGCGGAGAAGTCGACCCCGCCTATCGCGGCTTCGGCAGCCAGTTCGGTGGCTGGACCGGCGCGGCCCTGTTGAAGGGCGCCATGGTCGAGCCAGGCGTCAATGGCGATCCCTTGTCGCTCAGCGTGCTCTTCATCGACGCGATAGGCGACGGCCCATACGAGATTTCGACGCGTCTGCTGCGCTCAGGCGCTCGGCTACAATTCTGGCGCTCCGAACTCAGCCAGCGCGGACGCATCTGCGCCCACGCCCAGGCGACCTTCGGCGTGCGCCGCAAGACCACAAGCTTCACCGACGCCGTGATGCCCGATGCGCCTCCGGCGGATACGCCGGGGCTGTTTGAATGGACGCCACCGTCCGGCTTCGGCGCACAATTCAGGTCGCGCTGGATCACGCCGCCGCCGCGCTCGCCGGGTTTCGACTACAGCAAGCCTGCGAGTTCGCTGGTATGGCAACGCGATGCGGCGGGACGGAAGATGGACACGCTCCTGCTCGCAGCCATTGCCGATCTCGCCCCACCACGCGTGATGTGGCGGCGCGAGTCGATTTCTGGTTCAGCGACCGTGTCGATGACGACGCACTTCCACGCCACGGCGGAGGAGATGGAGGCTGTCGACGCGCGCGCCATCCTCAGCGAGGTGCACTGCCGACGCTGCGAGGGCGGCTACTTCGACCACGAGCTGAAGCTGTGGTCGCCCGAAGGCGTGCTGCTCGCAACAAGCGAGCAGGTCGCGGCGTTCAGGGATTGAGAGCTACGGCGCAGTCTTTCCCAACAACCCGTCGATCGGCAGCTTGCCGTCGGGCGGTGTGTAGCCGTTGAAATTGATCGCGCTAGCCTGGCGGATCGCTTCTTCTTCTGAAAGTCCCTTATACTTCACAAGGTAGGCCGCCCACATATGGCTGGCGCGCCAGCCGACCGTGCAATGCAACAGCACGTCGCCACCAGCGTTGGCGATAGCATCGGCCACCTTCGCGAGAGCCTCCGGTGTGTAGGGCGTATCGGCGCCGCCCAAGGGCACGTGGACATAGTTGATGCCCAGCTCCTTCGTCAGCGCGGCTTCGTCGAACGGAACAGCCCTGCGGTTGTCCATCTCCGGCTGGGTGCGAAGGTTGATGATGGTCTTGACGCCCTTGTCCTTGAGGTCGCGGATCGCCTGCTCGCTCGGCTGGCCGGCGACATATACGGGGCCGACGTCGGAATAGGCCATCTGATAGCCAGCCGCCTTGGCGTCGAGCTTCTCAGGAAACTTGATGGCATCCTGCGCAAAGGCCGGCGTGGCCAGCAGGCAGGCGGTCAGGGCAAGAACTGTAGGGCGCATGGGTGCTCCAGAACTTTTCCGGAAATAGGCCTCCCTCCCACGCGGTTTGCAAGTGACAGCGGCATCACGGATCGCGGCGCAACCGCCATTGTGACAAGCCGGGTTATTCGCTAGGCCAGTCCCATGCCGATTGTGACATTGCAGGAGCTGCCGCCCCGCGGTCCCCTGCTGGGGCTCGATCCCGGGGCCAAGACGATCGGCGTCGCTGCCTGCGATGCTGGCCGGCTGATCGCTAGCCCGGTCGAGGTGATCGCCCGCGGCAAGAAGCTCGCCCCCTCTCTCGACCGGCTCTTTGTCCTCTACGACCAGCGCCAGTGCGTCGGACTGGTGATGGGCCTGCCCATCAACATGGACGGGACGGAAGGTCCCCGTTCGCAAGCCGCTCGATCGCTGGCGCAGAATGTCCTTGCGCGCCGCGACATACCGGTTGCCCTATGGGACGAGCGCCTGTCCTCCGCTGGCGCGGAACGCGCCCTGCTGGCGGCGGACGCCAGCCGCGCCAGGCGCGATGAAGTCATCGACAAGCTGGCCGCCGCCTGGATCCTTCAGGGCGTGATCGATCGCTTGCACAACTCGGCGTGATTTTCGCCCGTTTTGGTTAGCCACTCCGTCGCCTCCCAGCGCCGCTTGCCGACTCTCCCCCACCTCGCTATGACCCCCCAAATCGCGGGCAATCATCATGGCGGACTACGCCTTCCCCCATCGACACCTTTTGGGTATCGAGGGCCTGAACCGGCTCGACATCGAGGCATTGCTGGAGCTCGGCGACCGGTATGTCGAACTGAATCGCAGCCGCGTGAAACACGCGGATGTGCTGGCCGGTCGCACACTGGTCAACCTGTTCTTCGAGAACTCGACGCGCACGCAGGGCTCGTTCGAGATCGCTGGCCGGCGCCTGGGCGCCGACGTCGTCACCATGCCTATCGCCACCTCCTCCGTGAAGAAGGGCGAAACCTTGATCGACACGGCAATGACGTTGAACGCCATGCGGCCCGACCTGCTTGTGATCCGCCACGGCTCATCCGGAGCGGTAAAATTGCTGTCGCGCAAGGTCGATTGCGCCGTCATCAACGCTGGTGATGGTACGCACGAACACCCGACGCAGGCGCTGCTCGATGCGCTCACCATCCGCCGCCGCGTCGGCGATATCGGCGGCATGCGCATCGCGATCTGCGGCGACATCCTGCACAGCCGCGTCGCGCGCTCGAACGTCGCCTGCCTCAACCTGCTCGGGGCTGAGGTGCGCCTCATAGCGCCGCGCACGTTGACGCCGCCCGGTGCGGGAGACTGGGGCGCCGAAGTCTTCACCGACATGCGCAAAGGTCTTGCGGGCTGTGATGTCGTGATGATGCTGCGTCTTCAACAGGAACGGATGGACGGCGCCTATCTGCCCTCCGCGCGCGAATACTTTCATTTCTGGGGGCTTGACCAGGACAAGCTGAGCCACGCGAAGCCTGGCGCCTTCGTGATGCATCCCGGCCCGATGAATCGCGGCGTCGAGATCGAGAGCGGCATTGCCGACCACAAGACACGTTCGCTGATCACCGAACAGGTCGAGATGGGCGTGGCGGTGCGGATGGCGGTTCTGGAAACGCTGGCAAGGAATGCACCCGACATGGGAGCGAAGAACCGATGACCGGGCGGACCGCCATCTACAACGCCCGCGTGATCGACCCGGCTACAGGCCGGGACGAAACGGGCGGCGTGCTGATCGACAACGGGGTCATTGCCGATGTCGGCGCCGCGATTACCAAGACGACGGCGGCAGACGTAAAGATTGATGCAAAGGGGAAGGCGCTTGCCCCCGGCCTGATCGACCTGCGCGTCAAGACCGGCGAGCCAGGGGCGGAGAATAAGGAGACGCTGGCGACGGCTGGCGACGCTGCGGCCGCCGGCGGGGTCACGACCTTTGTCGTCATGCCAGACACCAATCCAGTGATCGACAGCGTCGCGCTGGTGGATTTCATCACCCGCCGGGCTGAGAGCGTCGCCAAGGTGAAGGTCATGCCGACGGGCGGCCTTACGCTCGGCCTCGACGGCGCGAAGATGTCCGAGATCGGCCTGATCCGGGAAGCCGGCGCTGCCTTCTTCACTAACGGCGACAAGCCGGTTGAAGACGCAGGTGTGCTGCGCCGAGCGATGAGTTATGCGGCAAGCTTCGATGCGCTGGTGGCGTCGCGGCCTGACACCCCAGCCTTGTCGAAGGGGACGGTGATGAATGCCGGCGCCTTCGCGGCGCGGCTTGGCTTGCGTGGCGCACCGCCGGAAGCTGAATGGGTCGCACTGGAGCGCGATCTAATGCTGGCTGAGACGACCGGCGTTCGGTTGCTCGCCGATTGCATCTCGACTGCGCGATCGCTTGCGGCGGTCGAACGCGCCCGAAAGACCGGTGTGAAAGTCGCTTGCTCGGTCGCAAGCTACTCGCTCTTTTTCAATGAGCTCGATGTCGGCGACTATCTCACCTACTGCAAGGTGCAACCGCCCTTCCGCGGCGAGGCGGATCGCATGGCGCTGATCGACGGCCTGAAGCGCGGCGCGATCGACGCCGTTGTCTCGGCACACGACCCTCAGCCCACGGAAGACAAGCGCCTGCCAATTGCCGATGCGGCCTATGGCGCTGTCGGCCTCGAAACACTGCTACCCGCGCTGCTCAGCATCGCCCTGCGCGAGGACATCCCGCTCACAACCGCGCTCAAACCGGTCACCAGTGGGCCTGCGGACCTGCTAGGCTTGCCACAAGGACGCCTCGCGAGAGGCGCGCCGGCGGACCTGGTCCTATTCGATCCTACCACGCCGTGGGCGTGCGACCGGGACGACCTGTCATCGCGCTCCAAGAATTCGCCCTTCGATGGACGGAAGCTCGAAGGCAGGGTCTTGCGGACCTGGGTGAACGGCGCGACCGTGTTCGAACGGGGCTGAGGGCTTACGCATGATCGATCCAGACTGGATCGCCTATCTGGGCGCAGCTGTTGCAGGCTATCTGCTCGGCTCAATCCCGTTTGGCCTTGTGATCACGAAGATGGCCGGGCTCGGCGACATCCGCGCCATCGGCTCGGGCAATATCGGCGCTACTAATGTCCTGCGCACCGGGCGTAAGGATCTCGCCGCCGCAACGCTGCTGCTCGATGCCGGGAAGGCGGGACTCGCCTACTGGCTCTGTTTTTGGGGTGTGAGCGCCCATGGCGCCAGCTCCGGCTCTCAGTTCTACGCCGGATCGATTGATTCTATCGGTCTGACCGGCGGTGCGATGGCCTTCATAGGACACTGCTATCCGGTTTGGCTGAGATTCAAGGGCGGCAAGGGTGTCGCGACCTATGTCGGACTGTTACTCGCCGGCATTTGGCAGGTCGGCCTGGCCTTCTGCGCCATCTGGCTCGCCGCTGCAGCGCTGTTCCGGATGTCGTCCTTCGCCGCGCTCGTCGCGACTGCGGTCGCTCCGGTCATTGCCTGGTTCCTCAATCCGAACGGCGATGGCTGGATCATCACTGGCGCGCTCGCGGTCCTCATCTATTGGCGGCACCGGGCCAACCTCCAGCGCATTCTTGCAGGGACCGAACCCAAGATCGGCGCCAACAAGAAGGACTCCCCGCCAAAGCAGAGCCCTGGATGAAACGCCGCTCGCTCACGGGGTAGAGCGGTTGGACGGGTTGAGGTTCTCGTGTAGCAGCGCACCGTCCAAGAAGCGCTGTCGCCAACGCCCGTCCGCCTCGACGAGATCGTCCGCGCCGTTGACGCGCCGCACCGACTGGTGCTGGCCGCGCGGGCCGAACTGGAACTCGCGGGCGAGGCGGTGACGCATATGGGTCGAACAGCGTCGCGAGCGGCTTGGCACGGTCCATGAGCCGACCCCCTCGTGGTTCGACGGGCGCGCTCAGTTTACCCTGAGCGACGCCGCAGGCGGCGTCGAAGGGCGCTGCTCACCATGAGGGTCCTTCGCTGATAACGTGATGGTTGAGAGAGCCCTCATGGTGAGCAGCGACCGAAGGGAGCGCCCGTCGAACCATGGGGGCTCGGGCTCGCCAAAGGTCGCTTGAAGCGTCGGTCCTCACGCCCAACGAATTTCTCCTCCTACGGAGGAGCCGCTGGCAGCCGCAACCCGGCGAATTGACATTCGGTACGGTCGCCCCCAGTTTCCCGGCGCATCCTCCCCACAATAGCGTTGAAATTACGAGAAAAAATGCAGGTCGTCGTCGTCGAGTCGCCTGGAAAGGTCAAATCCATCAACAAGTACCTGGGCCCCGGGTACAAGGTGATGGCGTCCTACGGCCACATCCGCGACCTGCCCTCGAAGGACGGCTCCGTGAAGCCCGACGAGGACTTCGCGATGACCTGGGACATCGACGGAAAGTCGATCAAGCATGTGAAGGAAATCGCCGACGCGGTGAAGAATGCCGACGGCCTGATCCTCGCCACCGACCCCGATCGCGAAGGCGAGGCGATCTCCTGGCATGTGCTCGAAGCGCTCAACCACCGCAAGGTGCTGAAGGGCAAGCAGATCCAGCGCGTCACGTTCAACGCCATCACCAAGAAGGCGGTGACCGAGGCGATCGAGAACCCGCGCCAGATCGACCAGCAGCTGGTCGACGCCTACCTCGCCCGCCGCGCGCTCGACTATCTCGTCGGATTCTCGCTGTCGCCGGTGCTGTGGCGCAAGCTGCCCGGGTCGCGCTCGGCGGGGCGCGTGCAGTCGGTCGCGTTGCGCATCATCGTCGATCGCGAGATCGAGATCGAGCGCTTCGTGACGCAGGAATACTGGAACGTTGCTGCGCGCCTGTCGGTCAACGGAGCTGAGTTCGAGGCGCGCCTTACCGAACTCGACGGCCAGAAGCTGCAGAAGTTCTCCTTGCCCAACGCGCAGGCCGCAGCGCGCGCATTGGCCGCCGTAAAGGCCGGCGACTATCGCGTCGCCAGCGTCGAGGCCAAACCCGTCCGGCGGAATCCTCCGCCGCCATTCACCACCTCCACGCTGCAGCAGGAAGCCGCTCGCAAGCTCGGCTTCTCTGCTTCGCGCACCATGCAAGTCGCCCAGCGCCTCTACGAAGGCGTATCCATTGCAGGTGAGAATACCGGTCTGATCACCTACATGCGAACCGACGGCGTGCAGATGGCCGAAGAGGCCTACGCCGCCGCCCGCAGCGCCATCGCCCGCAATTATGGCAAGGACTACCTGCCGGAGGGCCCGCGCCGCTACACGTCGAAGGCCAAGAACGCGCAGGAAGCCCACGAGGCCGTGCGCCCTACTGATTTCGACCGCAAGCCAGGGCAGGTCTCGATGGAGCCCGACATGGCGCGGCTCTACGAGCTGATCTGGAAGCGCGCGGTCGCCTCGCAGATGGAAGCTGCGCAGATCGAGCGCACAACGGTGGAAATCCCGTCCGCCGATGGCAAGGCGACGCTGCGTGCGACCGGCCAGGTGATCAAGTTCGACGGCTTCCTGACGCTCTACCAGGAGGGACAGGATGAGTCCGAGGATGACGATGGCGGCCGTCTCCCCGTACTGAAGGCCGGCGACACGCCGAAGCTTGTCGAGGCCGTCCACACGCAGCACTTCACCGAACCGCCGCCGCGCTATTCGGAAGCCTCGCTGGTGAAGCGCCTCGAAGAACTTGGCATCGGCCGGCCGTCGACCTACGCCTCGATCCTCTCGACGCTGATCGATCGCGACTACGTCAAGCTGGAGCAGAAGCGCTTCGTACCGGAAGACAAGGGCCGGCTTGTCACCATCTTTCTTGAGAAGTTCTTCGCGCGCTATGTCGAGTACGATTTCACCGCCGCACTGGAAGAAAAGCTCGATCTCGTTTCCGACGGAAAGCTGTCGTGGAAGGCCTTCCTCCGCGACTTCTGGAAGGAGTTCAACGCCGCAATCGGCGCCACGGCGGAGCTGCGCGTCTCCAACGTCATCGACGCACTCAACGAGGTTCTCGAACCGCACATCTTCCCGCCGCGCACCGACGAGGCTGGCAACGCTGTCGATCCGCGCCGCTGCCCCACCTGCGGCACGGGCCAGCTGTCGCTGAAGCTCGGCAAGTTCGGCGCTTTCATCGGCTGTTCGAACTATCCGGAGTGCCGCTTCACGCGCCCCTTCGGCGCCGAAAATGGCCCGCCATCCGACATTCCGCCTGAAGGCAAGCTGCTCGGCAGCGATCCTGACGGAGCGCCCGTCTATCTCAAGAACGGTCGCTTCGGCGCCTATGTGCAGCTGGGTCCCGACCCGATCGACAAGAGCGAAAAGCCAAAGCGGTCCTCAATTCCACGCGACTGGCCAATCACCACGCTGGAGCTGGAACAGGCGCTGAAGCTGCTTTCCCTACCGCGCGAGGTCGGCAAACACCCCGAGGATGGCGAACCAATCGTCGCAAATCTTGGGCGCTACGGCCCCTACGTCCAGCACATCAAGACCTACGCCAATCTGCCGGACGTCAACGAGCTGTTCGAAATCGGCCTCAATCGCGCCGTCACGCTGATTGCGGAGAAGCGCGCGGGCAAGGGCGGCGGGCGCGGCCGGACGGCAATCGCCCCGCTCAAAACGCTCGGAAACCACCCGGATGGCGAGCCCATCAACCTTTTCAATGGCCGCTACGGCCCCTATCTGAAGCACGGGACAATCAACGCCAACATCCCGCGCGGCGCAGACCCCCAGGCGGTCACACTTGAGCAAGCGATCGAACTGGTCGACGCCCGCGCCGCCGCCGCTCCCTCAACCAAGATGAAGGGCAAGCGCGGCAAGGCGCCAGCCAAGAAAGCCCCCGCCAAGAAGGACGCGGCGAAGGCGCCAACAGCCAAAAAAGCCGCCGCGAAGACTGCGGCCGCAAAATCCACTGGAGACAGAAAATCAACGACCACCCGAAAAGCCGTCGCCAAAAAGGCGCCGGCCAAAACGAAGAGCAGGGCCAGCAAGGCAAGCGCCTGAGCCGCCATACGGACGCCGCGAACCCGCCCACACGCGAGATGGTCCTCGACTACCTCGCGCAGAACCCGCACCTCGGCGCCAAGCGCGACATCGCGCGCGGGCTCGACGTGCCCACAGAGCACAAGCCCGAACTGCGCCGCATCCTGAACGCGCTGGAAGCCGAGGGCGCGCTCGTGCGAACGGCCAAGCGCGCCTTTTCTCCCGCTGAAACGCCGCCGCCCACCGGCATCGTCCGCTTTGAGCGTATCGACCGCGATGGCGAGCTGATCGGACGCGCCGTCGGCAAGGATGGCCCGTTTGGGCCAGACATCGTCTATGCCGGCCCCTCCGGAGCCAACCACCGCAAGGGCGGCGCCCAGCTGGCGCTCGGCATAGGCGAACGCGCGCTGTGCCGCATCGAGAAAGGCCGCGATGGCGTCTGGAAGGCGCGCGCGATCAAGAAGATCGACGCAGCGCCGGAAACATCGCTGATCGGCGTCTACCGGTCCAACCGCTATGGCGGCACGGTGGAGCCGACATCGCGCAAGGAGAAGGCTGAATTCCTCATCGAGAAGACCGATGCACGCAATGCCCGCGATGGCGACATCGTGCGCATCCAGGCCCGCCCCGCGCGCGGCTATGGCCCTCGCCGGGCGAGCATCGTGGAAGTGATCGGACGGCTCGACGACCCGCGCGCCGCTTCGATCATCGCGATGCACACCCACGGCGTGCCCGATGAATTCCCGGAGCACGTGATCGAGGAAGCCGACAAGGCGAAGCCCGCTCCGGCGCCACGCGAAGATCTCACGCACATCCCCCTCATCACCATCGATCCTGAAGACGCGCGCGACCATGACGATGCCGTCTATGCCGAGGCCGACGGGCATGGCGGCTGGCGCGTGATCGTAGCCATCGCCGATGTCTCCGCCTATGTCCGCATCGGCACGGCGCTCGACCGCGAGGCGTACCGGCGCGGCAACTCCACCTACTTCCCCGACCGCGTCTCGCCCATGCTGCCGGAGCACCTGTCGGCAGATCTCTGTTCGCTCAAGGAAGGCGAACTGCGGGAGACCTTTGCGGTCGAAATCTATTTCAACGCCAGCGGCCACAAGACGAAGCATCGCTTCATCCGCGGCAAGATGCGCTCGGCGGCCAAGCTCTCCTACCGACAGGCGCAGGACGCGATCGACGGCCGTCCCGACGACAAGACCGGCCCCCTGCTGGAGCCCGTGCTGAAGCCCCTGTGGGCGGCCTACCGCGCCGTCTCGAAGGCCCGCGACCAGCGCGCGCCGCTCGACCTCGACCTGCCCGAGCGCCGTGTTCGCATCGGCGAGGATGGCAAGATCACCTCCATCAGCCTGCGCGAGCGTTTTGACGCTCATCGCCTGATCGAGGAATTCATGATTCAGGCCAATGTCTGCGCAGCAGAGACGCTGGAGTCGAAACGCACGCCACTGGTCTATCGCGTGCACGAGGAACCCACCGAGGAGAAGGTCAACGCCCTCGCCAACTTCCTGCCGACCATCGGACTCAAATGGACGCGCGGCGAGAAGATCACCGGCCAGCGCTTCAACCGTCTTCTTGCGGACGTGAAGGCGTCGGAGAACGAGCATCTCGTGAACGAGATGGTGCTGCGCACCCAGGCGCAGGCCCGCTACGCGCACGAGAATCTTGGCCATTTCGGCCTCAACCTGCTGAAGTACGCGCACTTCACCTCCCCCATCCGCCGCTACTCCGACCTCATTGTTCACCGCGCCCTGATCCGCGCGCTCGGGCTCGGGCCGGACGGCATGTCGGACAATGACGCCGTGCGCCTTGAGGAAATGGCCGAGCACGTCACCATGACGGAGCGCCGCTCGATGGCCGCCGAGCGCGAGGCGACCGACCGCTACCTGGCGATCTACATGGCTGACCGTGTCGGAGCGCTTTTCGAGGCGCGCATCGCCGGCGTCACGCGGGCCGGCCTCTTCGTCCGCCTCGCCGAGAACGGCGCAGACGGCTTCATCCCTGCCGCCCGCCTGTCCGACGAATACTGGATCCATGACGAGCGCAGCGCAGCGCTCGTGGCCCAGCGATCTGGACAGCGTTACGAGATGGGAATGACGGTGCAGGTGAAGCTGATGGAGACAGCGCCTGTCACCGGCGGTCTCCTGTTCTCCATGCAGTCCCCGCCGCGTCCGCGCCGCAAGGACCTCAAGATGCCCGAACGCGAAGCCCGCTTTGATCGCGGCGGGCCCGCTCGCAAGCGTCCCGCCGACGGCGGCGGCCGCCCGCCCGGCGTCCCGCATTCCGCCAAGAAGGGAAAGGCCAGCTACGGCAAGAACAAGAAGCGCAAGGGTCGATAGACACGAGCCGTTGACTGAAGCGCGAAGCAGGTCCAACTCAAAGCATGAGCAGGCCTTTCGACCCTGATGATGATCCCGAGCAGGTGGCGGCTGCCAAGGCTGCCGCTGCAAAGAACCTGAGCGAGGATGATCTCCTGCGCGAGGATCCCGCCAACCTCATCGCCAATCCCGCCACGCCGCGCGATGCAGCGACGCTGATCCTTTATCGCCTGACGTCCGATGGCCCCCGCATCCTGATGGGCTGCCGCTCCGACGGGCATGACTTCATGCCCAACAAGTATGTCTTCCCAGGCGGCCGCGTGGATGAGGAGGATGCGCTTGCCCCGTCGCTGACCGAACTCACCGAGGCCGAAGACGCGATCGTGAAGATCGGCGCCAGCCGGGCGACACGCGCCTTCCCACTCACGGCAGTCCGTGAGGTGTTCGAGGAAACCGGACTGATCGTCGGCCGTTCCGCAACCGGCCTCGGCAATGTGCCCGCCTCATGGGGCGACTACTACGCACAGGACGCCGCCCCTTGCCTCGCCGGCTTCCGCTTCCTCGGCCGCGCGATCACCCCGCCCATGCGGCACAAGCGCTTCGATGCCCGCTTCTTCATGGCAGACGCAGACGACGCCCTGATCGACGACCGCCCCCCCATCGATGGCCGGGAGCTGGCCGACCTGCGCTGGTTCACGCTGGCCGAGGTGGCCGGGCTGGACCTTCCCAACGTCACCCGCTTCGTGATCTCCGAGGTCGAAGCCCGTCTCGTGAAGCAGGAGCCGCTGAAGCCCTTCCACCTTTACTGGACCCATGAGGGCCACGTTCGTGAACGGCTGGGCTGAGCCAAAATCCTCGCTTTTTCAGGATTTTGCCGCCCCCGCTTGACTTCGGACGCCTGCGCCTGTCTAAGCACGCTTCCGAATTTTCAGAACCGCTTCGAGACCGACCATGGCCAAGCCGACCACCATCAAGATTCGCCTGAACTCGTCGGCCGATACGGGCTTCTTCTATGTCACCAAGAAGAACCCCCGCACCCAGACCGAAAAGCTGGTCCTCAAGAAGTACGACCCGGTCGTGCGCAAGCACGTCGAGTTCAAGGAAGGCAAGATCAAGTAAGCGAGCGGGGAGTAGCGAATAGGGAATTCGCGAGCGCTTACTGATTGACGCCGATGGAAATCAAAGGGCCCGGAGGAAACTCCGGGCCCTTCTCTGTTCGCAACTTCCTATGCGCCACTCACTGCACGCCATCAGGCAGCGCGTAGGCGATCACATAGCCGCCCTTGGGATCTGGCGGACCCAATTCGCCGGCCGGCGGGCGCGGATAGCGCCAGGTCGGCGTCGGCACGGTGATCAGCACGTACTGTTTCCCGTTCTTGCCGACATAGCTCATCGGTGTGGCGTGGGCGCTGGCCGGAAGGGCCGTTTCCCACTTCACCTCGCCGGTACGCAGGTCGAAGGCGCGGAAGGTCGAGTCCATCGCTCCGCCATGGAAGATCAGGCCCCCGCGCGTCGTCATGTTCCCAGCCTGCACCGGCGTGCCCACCATAAAGGGCATCCCGAGTGGCATGCCGAACGGACCCGACTCCTTCAGCGACCCGATCGACCGCTTCCACAACAGCTTCTGCGTGTTGAGGTCGATCACGCCGATCTGGCTGAAGGGCGGCTCGAAGCAGGGCAATTCGGTCGGCACGTTCAGGAAGGGCAGCGGCAGGCGCCACTCCGACATGAACGGGCTGGTGTCGCCGCGATAGAGCACGCGCTTCTGGTCGAACCGTTCGGCATGCGCCTTCGCTTCCGGACTCTGCTGGCGTCCGCCCGGGCCACCACGACCCGCGGCGGCGCCAGCCGGCGCCCCCGCGTGCTCATCGCGCGCAGCCCTACGCTCGGCGTTCGCTTTCTGCTCGTTCTCCCGGTCTTCGACGCTCCGCAGCACGATGCGGTTGCCCATCAGCATGGGCGCGCCGATCAGGAGGCCATTGTCGGCATCCACCGACACCGAACCCCAGTTGAAGCCGCCGGCATTGCCCGGATACTGGAACGTCCCACCCCAGGTGTCTTCCGCGTCGCCATAGCCGCCGCCACCGCGCATGGGCGGGGTGAAGTGGCCATCATAGCGCATCTTCTTGAACTCGATCCGGCAATGCAGGAGGTCGAGCGGGGTCAACCCCCACATGTCCTTCTCGACGCGATCGTCGCGGAAGTGCGGCAACGGCGAGAAAGGCTGCGTCGCGGTAACCACCTCGCCCTGCTCCGGATTCTGCGGCACGGGCATCTCGGGCGTGTCGTAGATGGGCACACCCGTGCGACGGTCGAGCAGGAAGATCTCGCCGCGCTTGGTCGGCTGCGCCACGGCCGGGATCAGTTCGCCCTCGCCATTCTTGCGGATGTCGACCAGGACCGGCTGGGATGGAACATCCCAATCCCAGATGTCGCGATGCACCGTCTGGTAGACCCAGCGGCGCTGGCCGGTCGCGGCATCGATGGCGACGATCGAGCTGGCGTTCTCCTCCGACTCCTTCGACCGCAGGTCGCCATCGAAATAGTCGGGGGAGGAATTGCCCGTCGGCGCGTAGACAAGGTTCAGCACCGGGTCGTAGGCCGTGTTCGACCAGACGTTTGGCGTTCCCCGCGTGTACTCGCCGCCTTCGTCCGGCAGGCCCTGATAGCCCGGATTACCCATGTCCCACGCCCACGCGAACTGGCCCGTGAGCGCATCATAGGCGCGCAGCACCCCCGAAGGGTTGCCGATCTGCTGGTTATCGGTGACCCACCCGCCGACCACCACCTTGTCGCCCGCGATGAGCGGCGTGGAGGTGACCATGAAGTTGCCCAGGGGCGAATACCCGAGGCCCGAGACGAGATTCACCTCTCCGTTGAAGCCGAACGAATTGCAGCGACGGCCGGTGAGCGCATCGACCGCGATCAGGCGCGCATCGACGGTTCCGGCAACGATGCGCTTGGCGCATTCACCGGCATAGGTGGCCGGCGCTTCGTGATAGCCGACCCCGCGGCAGGTGCGCGCGAACGTCGATGCGTTCGCCAGCCCGCCTGGCACATTGGTCTGCGTGTCGTGCCGCCAGCGCTCCTCGCCCGTATCGGAGTCGATGGCAATGAGCGTATTGCCCGCCGTGCAGAGATAGACGAGCCCGTTCGCCATCTGCGGCGTCTGCTTGAAATCGTAGGCGACGCCGGTGCGGAATTCCCACGCCTTTTCCAGCTTGTCGACATTGCCGACATTGATCTGGTCGATCTGGGCAAAGCGCTGGCCGCCCGGCACACCGCCATAATTCCGCCAGTCGGTTACGGCCGGGCCCGCAGCGACTTCGTTCCTTGTGCCTTCCGCGACGGGGTAGGTCTGCAGCACTGCAACAACCAACAGGGAAGCCGAGGCGAGGCTGGCGAGACCCGGCCCCATTCCACCGGTGTAGAAGGGTTTCGTTTCGCTGTACTTCATTGCTTGGCCATGCCAGGGCGTCAGGAACCACAGCCCGAGAATGATCCAGCCATTGAGCCGCGGCAGAAGCGCCAGAAAGTCCAAGCCCGCCTCGAGGAAAGCCCAGACAAGCGTCGCGAGCGCAATGAGCGTGAACAGCGTCGCTGACAGCGGATTGCGCAGCACCAGCAGCCCCGACGTGATCGCCAGCGCGACACCCATCGCAAGGAAATAGAAGCTCCCGCCCAGCGACAGGAGAATACCGCCATACCAGATATTGTACGCCGCAATGACAGCCAGCAGCATGGCGAACGCGGTGTTGAGGCCCAGCTGGAGCGCAAGAGGTTCGCCCTTGCGGATCAACAGCACGGCGTGCGCAGTCGCGCCGAGAAAGGCGAGAGCGGTAACGAAGTAGAACATCGCCGCCGTGACCATGCCGGAATTCACCAGCAGGGGCAGCGGATCAGGATTGAACGGAGACGGATCCGGCAGTGGCGGATTGAGCGCCGCAACGCCGCCCCAGATCGCGATAATCGCCACAATGCCGTAAACGGCCGCAAACGCCCATTGGGCGACGCGCGAAGCCATGCTCTCCTCCCCTGTGGCCGCTTGTCCTCGCAGGGCCCTGCGGGAACGACCTTATGCGCTCAGCTTAGCGCCGTCGAACCCAGCCTGAAAAGCCGGCCAGCAGCGCGGCAAACCGCCCTGTCGCAGGGGGCACGGGTCACAACGCTGTGCGTTGCGCCTATCAGGCGAACGGGCGCATCGGTTCGGCCTTGTGCTCGGCGTAGACCACCTCATCGTCCGCCTCCACCAGCCTGACCTCGTAACCCCACAGGTCAGCCAGGTGCTGCAGCACACGATCTGCGTCCTTTTCCTCCAGCGTCACCCCGTCCATCACATTGTGGCGCAGCTCCAGCCGCCGGTCGCCGGCGAGGTCAACATCGACCACCTGGATATCCGGATCACGCCGCGCCACATCATACTGCCGCGCCAGCGCCCGCCGCACATCGCGATAGCCGCGATCGTCATGTATAGCGGCGACCTCCATCTCGTCCTCGGCATGGTCATCCACGATGTGGAACAGGCCTAGCCGGCGGATCAGGTTCGGCGAGAGGTATTGCGAGATGATGCTCTCGTCCCGGAAATTGGCCCACACCGACCGCAGCGTGCCATAGGCGTCGCCATTGCCCGCGATGTCCGGGAACCAGGCGCGGTCCTCGTCCGTCGGCGTCAGCGAGATGCGCTCGATGTCCTGCATCATCGCGAATCCCAGCGCATAGGGATTGATCCCCGAATAGCGTCGATCGTCGAAATCAGGCTGCATCACCACGCTGGTGTGCGAGTGCAGAAACTCCAGATAGGCGCCGTCGGAAATTTTTCCCTGTTCGTGCAGGCGCGTCATAATGCGATGATGCGTCCAGGTCGCACAGCCCTCGTTCATCATCTTGGTCTGCCGTTGCGGGTAGAAGTATTGCGCGATCAACCGCACGATTCGCAGGATCTCACGCTGCCAGCCCTGCAGGCGCGGCGCTGTTTTTTCGAGGAAGTAGAGTATGTTCTCCTCAGGCAGCTTCAGGATCGCCTTGCGGCGTTCCTCTTCCAGCTTCTTCTTGGTCGCCGGCTTCTTGCCCTTGCCCTGCGGTACAGTTCGCCAGAGATCGTTGAACAGCGCCTCGCCGTGCGCCCGGCGTTCCTGCTCGCGACGTTCCTCGGTCGCAAGGTCCATCGACCGTTTGCCGGGATAGCGATGGATGCCGTGACTCTGCAGCGCGTGCGCCGCATCGATCAGCCGCTCGACCGCCTCGACGCCATAACGCTCCTCACACTTCGCGATGTAGGCCTTGGCGAAGGACAGGTAGTCCGCGATGCCGCTCGCGTCCGTCCACTGACGGAACACATAGTTGTTCTTGAAGAAATGGTTGTGCCCCATCGCGGCATGCGCCAGCACGAGCGTCTGCATCGTCGCGGAGTTCTCCTCCATGATGTAGCAGATGCAGGGGTCCGAATTGATGACGATCTCGTAGGCCAGGCCCTGATAGCCCTTGTTGTACATCATCTGGTTGCGGGCGAAGTCCTTCCCGAAACTCCAGTGCTTGTAGAACAGCGGCATTCCTACGCTGGAATAGGCGTCCAGCATCTGCTCGGAGGTGATCACCTCGATCTGCGTGCGATACGTGTCGAGGCCAAGCTCGCCCTCGCCCACCTCGCGCACCGCTTCGAAAATCCGGCCAAGCGTGTCGAAATTCCAGTCCGGTCCATTGAACAGGAGCGACGATGACGCGGCCTGTGGCGCAGCCACGACCCGTGACTTCCTCTTGCGTGTGACGACCGTCTCGTTCGCCATCTCAGGTCTCCGCCTCCGCCGCAGTCCCCCCGGCCCCCTCCTTCGCAAACAGTTCCCGGAACACGGGATAGATGTCGCGGCGATGGCTTACCTTGCGCATCGCCATCCGCTCGTCAGACGCCACGACCGGCTCATAGGCCCGCCACAGCGAGGATGCTTCGCCCCCGCCATCGTCGCGGGCATGGCCTACCTCCAGATAGGCGTAGTACTGGCACAGTGGCAGGATCGCGTTCCGCAGCAGGTTCAGCGTATTGGGATTGTCCATCGGCAGGTTGTCGCCGTCGCTGGCCTGGGCAGCATAGATGCTCCACTGGTTGGCCGGAAAGCGATCGTGGACGATCCGCGCCATCTCTTCCAGCGCCGTTGACACAACGGTCCCGCCGCTCTCGCGCGAGTGGAAGAAGGTATCCTCGTCCACCTCCTTGGCTTCATGCGTGTGGCGGATGAACACGACGTCGACCCGCTTGTAACGCCGCTTCAGGAACAGGTAGAGCAGCGAATAGAACCGCTTCGCCAGGTCCTTCATGTGCTCGTCCATCGAGCCGGACACGTCCATAAGGCAGAACATCACGGCGCGCGCCACCGGCCGCGGAATCTGGTCATAGCGGCGATACCGCACGTCCAGCGGATCGATGAACGGCACAAGCCGCATGCGCTTCATCTTGCGCTCGAGCTCGACGCGCAGCGCCGCAACCTTCTCCTCCTGCCCTTCCAGGCTCTCCAGCCGCGCAATTTCCGCCTCCATCGCGGCGATGTCTTCCGGGCGCGGCCGGCCAAGCGCGGTTCGCCGCGACAGGGAGTTGCGCATCGTGCGCCCGACCGACAGCGCCGCCGGCGGCCCGGAAGCGCGATAGCCCGCCCGCACCGGCTGGGTCTCCTCGACGCCCATCACCTGCCGCTTGGCGAGATCGGGCAGCTCAAGATCTTCAAGAAAGAGGTCGAGAAACTCCTCGTCCGACAGCGCGAAGCGGAAATCGTCCTCGCCCTCGCCATCGGCCGAGGGGCCCGATCCTCCGCCCTCCCCGTCCGGCCGCTGGATGCCGTCGCCGCGCACATACTTCTTGTTGCCCGGTAGCACATACTCCCGCTTGCCGCCCTGGCTGCCGCGCCGCAGCACCGGTTCGCGCACGCCATCGGCCGGCACGACGATGTCGCCGCCCTTGTCGGCATCCTTGATCGAACGCTTCGCCGAAGCCTCACGCACCGCGCGCCGCACCAGCGCGCGCGCGCGCCTGATGAATCGCTGGCGGTTCGCCAGCGACTTGCCTCCCGGGTCCCGACGTCGGTCGATGATGTTCATGGGGAGGCCCTAGCTGGTCTGCTTGACCCTCATGTACCACTCGACCAGGCGGCGCACCTGCCTCTCCGTATACCCACGCTCGACCATGCGCTGCACGAACTCGTCGTGCTTCTTCTCGCTCTCGCTGTCCTTCTTCGAACCAAACGAGATCACGGGCAGCAGATCCTCGACCTGGCTGAACATGCGCCGCTCGATCACCTCGCGGATCTTCTCGTAGGACGTCCAGCTGGGATTGCGGCCCTTGTTGTTGGCGCGCTGCCGAAGCGTGAACTTCACCACCTCGTTGCGGAAGTCCTTCGGATTGGCGATACCGGCCGGCTTCTCGATCTTCGACAGCTCCTGGTTCAGCAGTTCGCGGTCGAGCATCTGGCCGGTGTCGGGATCCTTGAAGTCCTGGTCCTCGATCCACGCGTCGGCATAGTCGACATAGCGGTCGAACAGGTTCTGGCCGTAGTCGTGATAGCTTTCGAGATAGGCCTTCTGGATCTCGTGCCCGATGAACTCCGCATAGCGCGGCGCCAGATCGGCCTTGATGAACTCGAGATAGGCGCCCTCGACATCGTCCGGGAACTGCTCGCGCTTGATCGCCTGTTCCAGCACATACATCAGATGCACTGGATCAGCCGCGACTTCCTCGGTGTCGTGGTTGAACGTCGCCGACAATGCCTTGAACGCGAAGCGCGTGGAGATGCCCTCCATGCCCTCGTCCACACCGGCCGCGTCTTTGTACTCCTGGAGCGTACGGGCCTTGGGATCGACCTCCTTGAGGCTTTCCCCATCGTACACCCGCATTTTCGCGAACAGGTTTGAGTTCTCATGTGGCTTGAGGCGTGACAGCACCGCGAACCGCGCCAGCATCTCCAGCGTACCCGGCGCCAGCGGCGCCTCCGCCAGCTCCGACCCGCGCACCAACTTCTCGTAGATCTTCGTCTCCTCCGTCACCCGCAGTGCATAGGGCACCTTGATGACATAGATTCGGTCGATGAAGGCTTCGTTGGTCTTGTTGTTCTTGAAGGCGCGCCACTCGCTTTCGTTCGAGTGCGCCATCACAATGCCGGTGAACGGGATCGCGCCAATATTCTCCGAGCCGACATAGTTGCCCTCCTGCGTCGCCGTCAGCAGGGGATGAAGCATTTTGATCGGCGCCTTGAACATCTCGACGAATTCGAGAACGCCCTGGTTCGCCCGGTTGAGACCACCCGAATAGGAATAGGCGTCCGGATCGTTCTGCGAACGCATCTCCAGCTTGCGGATGTCGATCTTGCCGACCAGCGAGGAAACGTCCTGGTTGTTCTCATCGCCCGGCTCGACCTTCGCCACCGCGATCTGCCGCAGCCGCGACGGCTTCAGCTTGGCCACACGGAACTTCGTGATGTCGCCGCCGAACTCGTCCAGCCGCTTCAGCGCCCACGGGCTCATCAGCCCGGTGAGACGGCGGCGCGGGATGCCGTACTCCTTCTGCAGCGTCTCGGCCTGGGTGTCCGGATCGAACAGCGCCAGCGGGCTCTCGAACACAGGTGAGAGATCGTTCCCAGCCTTCAGCACATAGATGTATTGATCCTCCATCAGCGCCTTGATGCGCTCGGCCAGCGATGACTTGCCGCCGCCGACCGGGCCAAGCAGGTAGAGCACCTGCTTGCGCTCCTCGAGGCCTTGCGCGCCCTGCCGGAAGAAGGCCACGATCCGTTCGATCGTCTCCTCCATGCCGTAGAACTCGGAGAAGCGCGGATAGACGCGGATGGTGCGGTTCGAGTGGATGCGGCCAAGGCGCGAATCCCGCGAGGTGTCCACCATTTCCGGCTCGCCGATCGCCGCGAGCAGCCGCTCGTGTGGACCCGCAAACATCAGAGGGTCCTTCTTGCAGCCCTCCAGATACTCCTGGATCGTCATCACCGTCTCGCGACGGGTCTCGAAGGCCTTGGTGTAGCTGTCGAACAGGTCGCGCGACATCATCACTCCCATCTCTGCCCTATCGGGCGCCAGAAGCACGTACTGGGCTCGCCGGCAACGCGCGGTGCGCGCCCATGCAGTCCCTCGTAGGCTGCACCCTGTCGGGAGTAGCGCGACCTGCCTCAGTAACGGGTGCGGCAGGCGCGACCCCGAGTGGTGCGATGAGGAACCTTCTCCTCAAATGTCGGCGCCGCATGTGGCGAATGGAAGAGGGTCTCTGCAAACCGCCCTCGGCGCGTGAGTTAGGATAATAGATGAATCTCGCGGTTGAACCAGCGTCCGCATCATTTGAACGAACCGGAAGAGGCTTGTACGCCTGCGTGGTGCACGGGCCACACGCGGGTGCGGATTGATCGTGCACAACGCCCCGCAGGCCGCCTTAGCCTTGTGCAAGTCTGCCACAATTGGCTCGGCAGGGTCGTTCATGCCCCTCCTTCGCCTCGGTCAAGGCGGCTCTACCCACAATGGCGCTCAACATGTGTGAGTGCTGGAAGCGCATGGCGGCCTCGCGGCTGGACAAGCCTGACCTGCCGGTTACCCTTTTTGCAGCAAGGTCTGGGGAGGCCATCCATGAGGCTGTCACACTCGCTCGCCGCGTTGCTCGCGGCGTCACTCGGTTCGTACGCAAGCCCCGCTTTCGCTGAGGAAGATTGGCTTGCACGTTGCCGTCTGCCGCTTGCCGACGACAGCAAGCCCGAGTCGGGGAAGTATCTGTTCCTGACCCGCGGCAAGGTCGCCGGGGCCAATGCGCGCGCCCAGCTCGACTACAGTACCGGCGTGTCGGCCCGGGCGGCGGTATACCCGACCGAGGCCAGGGACCTGCTCAACCCGTATTCGAACCTTTCGCTCAGCGTCACCTACGTGACGCCCGGCGACGGCAAGGGCAGACCCGCCCTTGGCGCTGTCAGCATCGGAGCTATCGGCAAGGACTTCAACGCGATCCCCGGAGGGCCCATCACGCTGAAAGTTATCATCGACGGCGAAACGTTCGGGCCCTACGAGCCGAAGCCCGTCAGCTCCGGAATGTATTCTGTCTGGCTTGACACTGCGGAGACGGACGGAGACGGCAAGCCGCCACGGCTTTCGCCCGCCGAATTCGGGAAACTTGCAAAAGCTGTCGATGCCATGAAGACAGCGGAGTTCGTACTTGTGCGCGAAGGCATCGACATCGTGCGCGGCGCCATCCCGGCCCCGCAACTGTCGGCCTGGCGCGACGGCCTTCCCGCATGGGCCGCCAAGATCAACCCGGGCGTCGGCGCGGCAACGTATTGCCCCGGCGGAGAGATCCTCAACTAGATCCGACCTCCGCCAGGACTCGCACCTCGAGGGTCATGCGTTGACGTTGACGACCGTCCGCCCGCGCACCTGCCCTTTGAGGATCCTCGCGGCGACCTCCGGCACATTCGCCAGCCCGATCTCCGTCACCGTCGACTTCAACTTGGCAGGATCGAGGTCGCGCGCCAGCCTGCCCCAGGCCTCCAGTCGGACCTCGCGCGGCGTGTTCACAGAGTCGATCCCCGCCAGCGTCACATTGCGCAGGATGAACGGCGCCACCGAACCCGGCAGGTCCAGCCCCTGCGCCAGGCCGCACGCCGCTACCACGCCGCGATACTTCGTCTGCGCCAGCACATTGGCGAGCGTGTGGCTCCCGACCGAATCCACCGCGCCGGCCCAGCGCTCACCCTGCATCGGCTTGCCCGGCGCCGAAAGCGTCGCACGGTCGATGATGTCTGAGGCGCCAAGGCCCTTCAGGTAGTCTGCCTCGTCCATCCGCCCGGTCGACGCCGCGACACGATAGCCAAGCTGCGACAACAGCGAGATCGCAATGGATCCCACGCCGCCATTCGCCCCCGTCACCAGCACATCGCCCTTCGCCGGGGTCAGCCCCGCATGCTCCAGCGCCATCACGCACAGCATCGCCGTGTAGCCCGCGGTGCCGATCGCCATCGCTTCGCGCGTCGTGAACTTGTCCGGCAGCGGGATCAGCCACGCAGCCGGCACGCGCGCCTTCTGCGCATACCCGCCATTGTGCGTCTGGCTCAGCCCCCACCCATTGAGGATCACCTTGTCGCCTGGCTTGTACGCCGCGCTGTCCGACGCCTCCACCGTCCCCGCAAAATCAATCCCCCCAATCATGGGCATCGACTGCATGATCCGCCCACCCGACAGCGCCAGCCCGTCCTTGTAGTTCACGGTGGAGTACTCGACCGCGACGGTCACATCGCCTTCGCCTAAATCGCCCGCGCCAATCTCCGCGAGCGTCGTTGCTACACCATCAGGAGCTTTACTGGTCACAAGTGCGCGAATGCTCAATGGTCTCTCCTGTGGTCGCGTAGTGAAAATCATGGCGACCCCGGCAGGACTTGAACCTGCAACCACCCGCTTAGAAGGCGGGTGCTCTATCCAGTTGAGCTACGGGGTCTTCCGTCAGGCGTCTTAGGCGGGTTCCCGGGCCGGGGCCAGACTCAGTGCGTCCACGGCTTGCGTCGATAGGCCGAGAAATTGTCGGCATAGGCCTTGATCACGCGCTTCGCCTCGCGCGCCTCGGTAACCTGGAACGGGATGCCGCTTCTCTGCGCAAAAGCGATCGCCTCCTCGCGCGTGTCGAACGTCATCCGCACCTGGGTGTTGGTGTCGGCATTGCCGATCCACCCCATCAGCGGGTCGACCGTGCGCGGCGTCTCACTGTCGAACTCGAGCACCCAGTCCTGCGACTTGGCCGTGCCGGACTGCATGGCGTTGCGGGCGGGGCGGTAGATTTTCGCAAGCATGGGCGGCGACTCCGTGTGCGGGTCATGTGCCCCGAATGCCGTAAAGATTCAACAGCGCCAATGCCGCAAGCGTCACTTGCGAGCGTTCTTCAGGCTGACGATATAGGCCGCGAGGTCAGCCATGTCCTGATCGTCGAAAATGAAATCGGGCATGGCCGGGTGATTGTCCCGCATCTTGGCTGCCAGCCTGGCCGCGGTCGTCTCCGCGCTATCGCCGAGGTCTGCGAATCGCGGCGCGCCGACCGCGGCGGCTGGCGCGGCCCCCATGCCCACATCGTGGCACCCGCTGCACACCTGGCCAGCAATGGCCGCCCCACGATAGGCGGCTGGATCGGCAGCCGCCACTTGCGCGTCGCCTTCAGGCGCCGCCGTCGGATCTGGCGCCTGGCCCTGCGGGCCGCAGCCAGCAAGAGCGAAGGCGCAGATAACTCCCAGAACGAGATCGCTGCGCATCATCCTGTCCTTCTACCACGCCCCGCCCGGTCGCAGAATCCTGCCCGGCGCCGACATGCGCGCGGTTGATCGGCATCAAGCCGCAAGCCGCGCCCTCGCCTCCGCACAGATCAGCCCCGGAAGCCCCGGCAGTTCGCCTGCGGTGAAAGCCGCCACCGGCGGCGTCGGCGCAGTTGAGACCAGAACATCGAAATCCTCGCCACCATGCATCCCATCCCCGAGGAAAAGCCCGATGGCGGACCAGGGCGGCTCAGCCGCGGCCGCCACATCCGCTGCGAACGGCGCTTCCTCGAGAAAGCCCACCGCAATCCGCCCATAGCGCGCCTGCATCGCCTGCGCGACCATCCTGGCGCACGCTGCCGATCGGCCGCGCTGCTTCGATCCGTGCGCAATCAGAACGACGCGCGGGTCGGCCGCATGGCTGATCGTGCGCAGCGCAAGATTGTCGGCGAGAAACGGTGCAAACCCGCGCCATAGCGCCATCGGCGGAGCCAGCACGCGCCCAGCGCCCGTGACGAAGGGCTTCAGCCGTTTCTCGAAAAAGAAGCCATCGGAAAACAGCAGCGGCAGCACGATAAGCCTGCGCGCCCCGCACGCAGCGACCGCGCGTTCCACCACGCCCTCGACATTGACCAAAACCGAGCCGACATCCGCCTCAGGCAACGCCAGAGCGACCGCGTCGACGATCCCCGCAAGCCGCGCATTGTTGGCCGCGCCACCGCGCTCGCCATGCGCCGCCAGCAGGATCACGGGCCGCTCGGTCATGCCTAAACGCTATCCGCGAGACTGGCTCGCCGGGCCGAAGCTCGCTCCCTGCGGGCGAAGGCTGGTCGGAGTGGCTGGATTCGAACCAACGACCCTCTGCTCCCAAAGCAGATGCGCTACCAGACTGCGCCACACTCCGATCAGGCGCGGCTTATACCCGAAACGTGGCGGAACGGAAGCAAGGCCTTTCGACCGCGATTTCAGCATCAAAAGCGCTTTGTGTCCGCTCTCCCGGCCTTTCTCCGCTTGCCGACGATCCACTGTATTTAGCATTTGCCTTAAATAACCTGTGTGTTAAATAAAGGGCATGGATGCACTGTCCCAGACCCTGTCCGCCCTCGCCGACCCGACCCGACGCGCCATCCTCGCGCGCCTGAGCCAGGGCCAAGCGACAGTCAACGAACTCGCCGAACCGTTCGACATTTCGCTGCCCGCGATCTCGCGCCATCTGAAGGTGCTGGAAGCAGCCGGCCTCATCCGCCGCGGCCGCGAGGCGCAATGGCGCCCCTGCCAGCTCAACGCCGAACCGCTCAGGCAGGTCGACGGATGGCTCGGCCGCTACCGGAAATTCTGGGAGGGCTCGTTCGACCGGATGGACGCCTATCTCGCCCAGATCCAGAAGGAGGCCCGCCGTGGCCGCAAGTCCTGAAGTCCCCGTCCGCGACGATGAGCTGCGCCTCACGCGCGCATTCGATGCGCCCGTCGCGCTTGTCTTTCGCCTCTGGGAAAGCCGCGATCACGTGATCCGCTGGTGGGGTCCGGAGGAATTCACTACCACGCAGATGGACTGGGAGGCGAAACCCGGCAAGGCCTGGCGCGCGACGATGGTCTCGAAGCAGTACGGCGTCACCAGCATGGGCGGCGTGGTACGCGAGGTGGAGCGCAACAAGCGTATCGTCTTCACCTTCGCCTGGGATGAAGGCAGCGGCCGCGACCTGGACACCGTCATCACCGTCACCTTTGCCGAAAAGGACGGCAAAACGCTGCAGACCTTCCACCAGTCGCCCTTCTCCGCCGTCGCAATCCGCGACAGCCACATCGGCGGCTGGACCTCGCTGTTCAACAAGCAACAGCTCTATGTCGAGAACACCGCCATCGCGGAAGCGCGTCGGGCATGACCGAACTCACTATCTGGACATATGACTGGGCGCCCCCGCCGCCTCGCGGCTTCGTGAGGGACCTGCGGCTACGGTGGGCGTGTGAGGAAGCCGCCCTCGCCTACACCGTGCGAACCGTTCCGTTCGAGAACCGCGGCGCCTAGCACCTCGCGCGTCAGCCCTTCGCTCAGATCCCCTTCCTCAGCGATGGCAGGCTTGAGCTCTTCGAGAGCGGGGCCGGCCTGCTCCATATCGCCCGCAAGAGCGAAAAGCTCATGCCACGCGATCCCGCCGGAGAGGCTCAGACGCTGGAATGGGCGATCGCCGCCCTCAACTCGATCGAGATGGTGTCTGTGCCCTGGTGGTTCCTGGAGATCACCGGCGCGAAGGAGAACGGGCTGACCGGCTGGCTCGAAAGCCGCCTCGCTCACATGGAGCGTGTCCTGGGCGAACGGGAGTGGCTCGCTGCAGATCGCTTCACGGCCGCAGACCTGCTGATGGCGGACATCCTGCGCGTACCGAAGGTCCGCGAGTTCGGAGACCGGCCCGCGACCGAAGCCTACATTGCGCGCATCACCGCCCGTCCCGCCTTCGGGAAAGCGCACGCCGACCAGCTTGCCCATTTTGCCGCGGGCGATGCAGTGCGTTCCTAACTCGCCGGCGACAGCATCTCCGGCCCCTTGTCGACACTTCGCGCGACAAAGTCCGCCACCAGCCTGTCGACCTTCGCCTCAACGTCAACCGCGGCAGGATACTTGCCGTCGGGACCCGGCCGGTAGGCCTCGACGATGATTTGCTCGAACGCCTTGCGGTCGAGCGCCACCTGCAACGGCCGCTTCACAGGCGCAATCGACAGCGTCGGGTATTTGCTTTTCAGCATGGCCTGCACGCGCGCGTCGTCCGAATAGTCGACCTCGTACATGACATAGGTGGAGACATCGCTGTTGTCGCCGCCCGAAACGAGCCCTCGGAAGAACTGCACGAGCTCGTCCGACGGGATGGATTTGACGTTGATATCGGTCATCTTCAGCGTGCCGACATCCACGACCTCGCCGGCGGCCACATCGAAATCCCTGAACCACCAGCGCAGCAGCGGCATGGTCCCCGTCATGTCGGTCGCGTAGATGCTGCCGTCGTAAACGCGATAGCGGCCGGGCGGAACCATAACCATGTCCGGGCCCGCATTCACCCAGTTGTCGCCGCCGTGCATGGACAGGCTGTAGGACTGTCCGGCTTCACATTGGCGAGCCGGATCGTCGAGCCCCACAAGCCGTTGTGTTCCTTGTAGGACATGATGACGCCCGCCTGCGAGCCGCTGTTGATGAGCTGCAGCTGCTCCGGCGAGACCGACACAGTCTCGCACGCTGCAGCCCCGAGCATCGCCAGCGCCATCGACGCCGCGACCAGAATTCGCCTGATCATCACGTTCTCCCCCCGGAATTATGCTCTACTTCGCCGCACGCAGCAGGCGGAACACGCCCGTGCCGCGCGCGCGCACGTCGTCACCGACTCGGATCAGGCATTCGGTCTGCGCCACCTGCCCGTCATGATCGAGCAGCCGCGCATGCGCCGTCAGCCACTCGCCTTTCCGGATCGTATCGAAATACTCCATCCCCATCCGCAGCGTGACCATGCGCCGGTTCAGCTTGAACACCGCAGCGCGCGCCATCGCGCTGTCGCAGATCGTGGCGATCATGCCGCCATGCATGAAGCCCATCGTGTTGGTGTGGACCAGCTCGACCTGCAGCCCCAGCGTGATCTCGCCCGGCGCGTTCTCGGCCGCCTGGAACAGCGGGCCGACATGGTTCACGAACGGCGCACGCTGGGCGTAGAGGAAGCCCGGCGGGGCGACGATCTCGCCCCTGTCAGCCGCCATTGCCGCCCGCCTGGCGCGTGACCTTGTCCCCGGTCTTGATCCCGAGCGCCGCAACCTGTCCGGAGGGCAGCTGCAGCGTCGCGGTGGCGCCGAGGCCGACATAGAGCGGACGCAGGCTCCCCGCCCGCGCATGCTGGATCATGGCGACGATCGTGCCGTCTCCGGCGAGGAACAGGATGTCGAGATCAAACGTCACGCCCTTCATCGTCGAGCTGAAGCTCCCGCCCACCTTGCCGTAATCGATCAGGAAGCCTTCGCCCGCCGGCAACGCGGAGCGCCCGGTCAGCCGCGTCTCGGCTGCCGCCCGGCTCGCTGCGGCCTCCGCCTTCACCGTGTGCGTCTTGTCGCCCGACGTGATGGTCAGCGTCTCCGCTGGCTGGGCGTTGGCCATGGCGGGAAGTGAAAGAGCAAGGACGAGCGCGGCAAGGATGCGTTTCATGCTGTCCGGATAGAACGCCGCCCGGCCGAAGCCAAGGCCCGCCGACCCCTTACGGCGGCAGCTTCGCGCTCATGATGTGCCGGCCCTTCTGCCCCTTGCCGACCGACGCCAGCAGCTGCTGGCCGGGCTGCAGGTCCTCGATCCCGGCCTTCCTCACCACCACCATGTGGATGAAGATGTCTTCGGGATCGTCGCGCCGCTGCACGAAGCCATACCCCTTGGTGCGGTTGAACCATTTGACCAGCACCACTTCCATCGGCCCTTCGGCTTCGGCCTCCCCGGCGACCTCGCCGGGGGTGAGGTCAATCACCTCGTTGACCTGATAACCGCGGTCGCGCGTCGCCACGTGACAGACGATCCGGGCGCCTTCCGAGGCGCTATCCACCCCGAACTTCCGCATGACCGAAATATGTAACAGCACGTCGCGCTTGAGCCCGCCGCCCGCCGTTCCGACGTCGGGCACGACAAAGCCATAGCCCTTGGCGGGGTCGAACCACTTCACGCGGCCCTCAACGCGGACCACCTCTTCGGGCGCCCCTTCGAATGTCGGATTTTCCTGCGCCTGCATCCAGCCCGGGCTCCCCAGCCCGGTGACTGTAGCATGACAACTTCGCCCGGGAAGATGTTTCCCGACTCGATTATCCACCTTTGATTTTCGAAACGCCACAAACGCCAGCAAGACGTTGCACGAAGGCATCAATCCGCGCGGCGCGCCGGAATCTCCGCCAATACAATCCGCTGGCAGTCCCTAGGGGAGTCGAACCCCTCTTTTCAGGTTGAAAACCTGACGTCCTAACCGATAGACGAAGGGACCACGGCGGAGGGGGGCGATATAGCTGCATCGCCCCACCCGCGCAAGCGGTCTACCGGGGCCGAAATGACGCCGTTCCGGACGCCACCAGACCCGGCGCCGCCGGCCAATCGGCGCCGGCTGCTAGGCCAGGGCGATATCCGCCACCTCGATCTGCACCTTGCCCGGTCCGCGCCATGTGTCCGGCCGCAATCGCCCTGCCACATGAATCGCCGCGCCGGCGCGGATCGCTTCGCCCTCTGGCCCGTCCGCCACGCGGAACGCAATTGCGCGCAATCGCGCGCCGTCCTCACCCTGCATGTCGAACGCCACATGGTTCTCGCCCACACGCCGCGCCCCAGCCGGCCGCACATTGGGCACGACGAACAGCGGCTCGGGCGCATTCGATCCGAAAGGCCCCAGCCGCTCGATGGTGTCCAGCAACGCGCCATCTGCCGCCCCCGGCGCCAGCGGTCCGTCGATCTCAAGAACACGCGCTTCTTCCAGCTCGAACGTCGCGTCCTGCGCCGCCGCCTCCATGTGATCGCGCAACTCGGTGAGCCGCGCCGGATCCATGCTCAGACCCGCCGCCATCGCATGCCCGCCGCCCGACAGCAGGAGCCCCGACTTCGCCGCCGCGCTCACCAACTCGCCAAGATTGACGCCCTGCACGGATCGCCCCGATCCACGCGCCACAGGTCCAAGCCCTTCGCCCCAACCGACAACAATCGCCGGCCGGTGAAACTTCTCCTTCAAGCGCCCCGCGACGATCCCGATCACGCCAGGATGCCAGCCCTCGCCGCCCACCACGAGGATCGCCGCATCCGGCTTTGCAGCCAGCCGCTCCTCCACCTGCGCAATCGCCGCCTTTTGGATCGAGGCCTCGACCTCCTTCCGCTCCTGGTTCTGGAAGTGCAGCTTCTCCGCCAGCTGGATCGCCTCCGCGCGATCGTCCGTCGCCAGCAGCTTTGCCGCCGTCCATGGGTCGCCGATCCGTCCGCCCGCATTCAATCGCGGCCCCAGCACGAAGGTCGCGTGGTAGACTGATTTCGGCGCCTCAATGCCTGCCACCTCGGCCAGCGCCTTCAGCCCCGCATTCTCCAGCCGCTCGAGAACCTTCAGCCCGCGCGTCACCAGCGCGCGATTGACGCCTTTCAATGGCGCCATGTCGCACAGCGTGCCCAACGCAGCGAGATCGAGCCAGGTCATCGGATCGGGCAGCCCGCCCTCCGGCAGAACGCCGCGCTTCCGCGCCAGCCTGTTCAGCGCCGCGACCAGCACAAACACCACGCCCGCCGCCGCAAGAAAGCCGTGCCCCGACTTGCAATCCGGCCGATTGGGATTCACCAGCGCCAGTGTCGGCGGCGTACGCTCATCGTGCATCAGGTGGTGATCCATCACCACGACATCGAGGCCGATCTCGTTCGCGGTCTGCAGCGCCGCAATCGCTGCCGCCCCACAATCCACAGTGACGACCAGCTCCGCGCCCATCGCCTTCAACGCCCGGAACGCGCCCGGCGTCGGCCCGAAACCCTCGGTCAAACGATCCGGCACATAGAGGATGAGGTCTCGTCCCCACGCGCGAAAATAGCGCGAGAGAATAGCCGACGATGTCCCGCCATCGACATCATAGTCCGCGAACACCGCCACCTTCTTCCCGGCTATGATCGCATTGAGGATCACCTCCGCCGCCTTGTCCATGTCGGCGAAGGATGACGGATCGGGGAACAGATCCTTCAGCGTCGGATTTAGAAAAAGCTCCGCCTCGTCCGGCTGTACGCCGCGCGAGGCGAGCAATCGTCCCACCAGATCAGGCTGCTTCAGCTTGCGCGCATGCGCCAGCGCCAGCTGGTCATCGCTCGCCCGCTGCCGCCAGGCCTTGCCCGACAACGAGTTCGAAACGCCGAGAAAATGCGGAGCCTTCATGAGAATCACACCGGAACGTGTGACCGAAAGAGTCCCGGATCAAGCCCGGCACATTGCATCGACTCAGTTGTAGGCCAGCGGCTTTGTGAGTTCGGCTTCTTTCGCGCATGTGTCCGCATCGAGAGGAGCGGCCGAGGCGCGTGCGGTCTCAAGTTCGCGTCGCGCCTGATCAATCGCGTCACGATAGCCGGCCGAGCCCTGCAGAGCCGCGAACACGCCGGCGGCGTTTGTGCGCGCGGCCTCGACCGCGCTCATGTTGTGAAGGCCGCACACCACCCGGCTCTCGCCATACGCCCGCCCACGCGCCAGCACGTCATTCGCGCGCTCAGGCGCCAGCTGCGCCAAGACCAGTCCGGCCATCCAGCCGAGTGAGGCGTGGCCGGAGGGATAATCGAAGCTCGCCTCCAGCCCTGGCGACCGTGCGATGCAGATGTTGCCGGCATTGTGCATGAATGGACGGGTGCGCCGGTAGAGCTGCTTCGCAGCCTCCGCCGCCAGGCCGGCATCGATGGTCGTCCGTGCCAGGATCGACGCCAGGGTTGGTGCGTTCTCAGGCGTCAGCGCCACGCCCATCGAGCATGAGAAGCTCTCCAGGAGGTCGGCGGGACGATAACTGTCGTCCGACTGCGCCATCTTCCACCGTTCGCTGCCTTCCAGCGCCCGCGTCTTCCGGAAAATCTCCCAGTCGAGCGTGTTGCGCGCCTCGCCCTCCTTCGGTGCGGGCGGGATCGTCGCAATCGCGTTCGGCGCGTCTTTCGGCGCCAGAAATCCTGCCGGTCGCACCGCTGGGGCCTGGGTCAGCTGGGCGCCCGCCATTGGTGTTTCAGGCGCAGGGCCTTTCGAGGTCGTGGCAACCCCGCCGACACACGCCACGAGTGCGGCAAGCCCGACAGCGAGCGCCGCATACGTCCCCGCCTCGGCCTTGGGTCTCATGTCCCGTTCCCCTTGTCCTGCTCTCCTAGGACCGGACGCGGGGAGCGGCAAGCAACATTGCACGCAGGGCGCCCGGCATGTCAGGCTCGAAGCAAGACGAGGGTGACCAGGATGATCGAACGCCAGCTCGACATTTCGACGGAGGACGGCGCTAGTACAACCTACATCGTCCATCCGGATCGCGGCGGTCCCTTCCCCGTGATCCTCTTCCTGATGGACGCCCCTGCAATTCGCGAGGAGTTGCGCGACATGGCCCGGCGGTTCGCGACCTCGGGCTTCTATGTGATGCTGCCGAACCTCTACTATCGCACCGGCGAGATGGAGCTGGGCCCGATGGACTTCGATCCGGCGAGCCCGTGGCGGAAGAAGATGACCGACCTGATGAATTCGCTCGGCATCTCGATGATCATGTCCGATGTCGACGCGATGATCGCCTTCGCCGATGCCGACCCCGTGGCCGATGCGCAGGCCGTCGGCACGGTCGGCTACTGCATGAGCGGCCGCTTCGCGGTCTGCGCCGCCGGCCATCGCCCCGATCGCGTGAAGGCCACCGCCTCGATCTATGGCGTGAAGCTCGTGACCGACAGCGACAATAGCCCGCACCTGGTCGCTAAACGTTCACCCGCGGAATTCTACTTCGCCTGCGCAGAACGGGACCACTGGGCGCCGCAGGAGATGGTCGACCAGCTCAAGCGCGAACTCGTCGGCGCCCATGGCGAAGTGGAGCAGTATCCCGACACTGACCACGGCTTCGCCTTCCCGCAACGCCCGGCCTACCACAAGCTGGCGGCGGAACAACATTGGGAGCGGGTGCTTAGCTTGTTTGCCCGGAATTTGCGCTGATCCCCAGTCCCCGCTTAGTACTCGAACAGCTTCCCATCGCGCTCCGCGCGTTTCCGCGCCGCCTCCAGGATATGCGCCGCCAGAACCTTCTTCGTCCCCCTGCCCTTCAGCATCGCAGCCGGATCGAGATGATGGCGCTCGATCAACGCCCTCAACTCCTTCGCATCGAACTTCGCGAGCCGCACCTCGAAGGCAGCAGCGTCCTTCCTGAATTCGACCAGCGGATGGAAGTTATCGATTTTGCGCTCGGCAAGACGCTTGTCGGCAAGCTCCTGACCAAATTTCGCCAGCGCATCTTCCAGCTTCTTGCCGAATGCCGGATTGACTGCGGCTTCCTCCGTCACCACCTTGAAAAGACCTGACAAAGCCCGGTCGATCATTCGGCAGCCCCCTCTAGATCAATCCCGCTAGCTCGCGGAATTCCGCCGCAAAACATCGGATAACCTGTGCCGATGCGCCGTACTTCTGCTCCAGCGTACGCCTTTGTTCGGACCACTCGGCCGCCCTCGCGATCTGCTCGGCCTGCGGAATGCGTGTGTCGAACACGTGGAACTGCTGCTTGAGCATTTCCGCCTCGCTGGCATGAAGCGTGTTATGCTGCTCGAACTTGGTGATCAGCGTCCAGATACGCTCGTCGGTGAAGCGCCGCTGCTCCATCGACCGCAGCGCGCGCTTGCGGAACGCGAAGATGCCGAGCCGGGAGACGTAGTCCGGAATTGTCGGGATTACGATAAACTCGGAGAGTTCGATCGCCGCTTCCGCGAACATCGATATGCCGGGCGGACAGTCGAAAAGAACAAGGTCATAGTTGTCGCCGACGCTCTCGATAGCCGAGCTCGTCAGGCGCGAGAAGCGGGCGTTGAGCTGGCGAATATCGAAGCCCTGGCTGACCCACTTCTCCAGCGCATGCCGCTCGATATAGCGAAACTCGGGCGTCGAGATCAGAAGATCGAGCGCCGGCTCGCCAGCAATGTCGCTCACGCGCGGCGCGATGAACTCGCGGAAGAAGCGCGGCTCGCCGCCATAGACGTACTGATTGAAGTACTCGTCGATCGTCTGCCCGCCCTTGCGCAAGTCGATCCAACGGTCCTGCCCCGCCAGCATCATCGAGACGTTTGACTGCGGATCTAGGTCGATCACGAGGACGCGCATCCCCTCGCTCGCCAGCGTCTCGGCGAGGCTGGCCACGGTGGTCGACTTGCCAACGCCGCCCTTCATGTTGACGACGGAAACCGTGCGCGGCGTCACGGGCGCAACTCCCTTGATGCGTGGATGGATATCCGGGACGTCAAGGCCTCGTCCGGTTCGCCGCCCAGGTCAAGCAAGCCGCGTCGGATTACTGTTCCGGCTGCGGGGCGGGGCGCTGCGATTCGGGCGGCAGAAAGGGGTTCGTCCCGGGTTCGATATAGATGAGCCCGAGTTCCTCGTTTTCGCGGGCGACGCGCTCCTCCTCGGCCTTGTTGAGCGCCTCGATACGCTTCCACTCCTTGGCCTGGCGCTGGCGTTCCATCACGCGCTGAATGCCCGCCTGCACCTCGGGGTCAGCCCACTGGTTGGGCAACACCCACACAGCGAACCCGACGATCAGCGCGACGCCGACGATCACGTAATTGAAGTACTTCCAGCCGAAATTGATCGGCTTCCAGTACCTCGACGCTTTATCTTGGTGCGTGTCGTCGCTCATCTCAAACCGGCTTCAATTCTGGCGGCACGAACTTATCGCGCAGTGTCACAAGTTCCTCTGCGATCGAGGGATGCAGAGCGCAGGTGCGGTCGAAATCCGGCTTTGTCGCGCCCATCTTTACGGCGATCGCCACCGCCTGGATGATCTCTGGCGCGTCCGGTCCGACAATGTGCACGCCCACCACGCGCTCATCCTCGGCCCGCACTACGACCTTCATTAGCACACGTTCCTCGTCCCCGGTCAGCATGTCTTTCATCGGCCGGAACCGGGTCTTGTAGATATCGACCCTGCCGAACTTCTGGCGGGCGTCAGCTTCCGAGAGGCCGACAATCCCCACCGGCGGCTGGGCAAAAACGGCATGCGGCACGCCGGCATGGTCGAACTGAGTCGGCATGTTCATGAACTCGGTCTGCGCGAACGCCTGTCCCTCGCGGATCGCCACGGGCGTGAGGTTCAGCCGGTCCGTCACATCGCCCACGGCGAAAATGTGCGGCACGCTGGCGCGCGAATAGTCGTCCACGACCACGGCGCCCTTGTCGTTGACCTTGACGCCCGCCTTGTCGAGACCCAGCCCGCGCGTGTACGGCTCACGTCCGACCGCGAACAGCACCTTGTCCGCCGTGACGCTCTCCCCATTGGACAACGCCATCGACAGCTTGCCGCCCGCCTTCACGATGCGTGTGGGTGAAGCGTTGGTGATGACCTTCACGCCCTTGCGCTTCAGCTCGTCGTGCACATGGGTGCGCACATCGTCATCGAAGCCGCGCAGCACCGTCTCGCCGCGATAGACGATGCACACCCGCGCGCCGAGACCGTTCATGATCGCCGCGAACTCCACCGCGATGTAGCCGCCGCCGACGATCACGATGTGACCAGGGATCGCATCGAGGTGGAACATCTCGTTGGACGAGATGGCGAGGTCGATGCCTTCCACATTCTTCGGCATGATCGGCGAGCCGCCCGTTGCGATCAGGATCTTCTGCGCCGTCACCGTGCGACCGGACGTCATCAGCTTCAGCGTATGCGCATCGACAAACTCGGCGCGCTCCTCGATGATTTCGACGCCGGCATTGCGCACGTTGCGCGCATAAATGCCCGACAGCCGGTCGATCTCGCGATGCATGCGGTCCATGAACAGGTTGTGGTCATAGGTCGGCGTATCGACGCTCCAGCCATAGCCCTTGGCATGCTCGATCGCGCGGCCGAACTCGCTGGCGTAGACCATGTATTTCTTGGGGATGCAGCCGCGCACCACGCAGGTCCCGCCGGCCCGGTACTCCTCGGCGACGGCCACCTTGGCGCCGGCCATCGCCGCCAGCCGCGAGGCGCGCACCCCGCCTGACCCGGCCCCGATCACGAACAGATCATAGTCAAAGGCCATCAGGCGCCCCGGCGTGCTGCTGGGCCCTATCTAGGGTTTCGGAGGCGATGGCGGAAGTCCGCCCCTACTTCACCACCAGCGGCCACGCCGGTCCCACGCCTGTCGCCGCCTTGCCCGGCGCGTCGGCGCGATAGGTGTAGAGCGGCTTGCCCTTGTAAGCCCACTGCTTGGCGCCATCGTCGCGCGTGATCACGGTCCAGTCGCCATCGTCCGCCGCGCCAGCCGCAGCGGCCAGCGGCGGCCATGCGCTCGCGCACGCGCCATTGCAGGCCGACTTGCCCGGCGTGCGATCGTTCGCAAACGTATAGAGCGGCTTGCCGTCCGGCGAGAGGAAGCTGCCGTCCTTCTCGGTGATCCCCGGCGGGCTCGCCCACGCGGCCCCGCCCATCGCCAGCACCGCCACAACCGCCAGACCTGCCATCACGCGCATCGGAATCACCCCGCCAACAGGCGCACACCAGCGCCTGCAATCAAGGTACCACTCGCACGCTGGTGGGCAACGCTAGTTCGGCAGCACCATGCCGGGCGGCAGCTGCTGCGGCTCCGGCTGCGGCGGCGGGGCCGGATTGGCCCCCGTCGGCCAGGCCGAGTTCACCTGGGCGACAGCCCGCGTCGCCGCTTCCTGCGCCAGCCCCTGCAGCTGCTCGCCCGCGGCGGCCAGGGCGGCCTGCTGCTTCTCCTGCACCGTCTTGGCGTATTTCGAGGTCAGCTGGTCGTGGAAGAATTCGAGTTCCTTGATGTTGAACTCGCGGGTCAGTCCCTCCACCAGCGTCTTCCTGATTTCTGGAAGTTTTTCCTGCAGCTCGCGGCGCATGGCGAGGCCGATCTGGTTGACCTGGTCCTGCGAAACCGTGCCCTGATACATCAGGCCCTGGACCTGCTGCATGGCGACGCCGCTCAGGTCATCTTCCGTCAGCATCACGTCCGCGATCTTGCCCGCCAGCCGCTCCTCGCCCAGCGGCATGCCAACCGGCTGGCAGGCGGAAACCCCCAGCAGGGCGGCCGCAATCGCGGTTTTCCACAAGCTCATCGTGTCTGTCCTGTCGGTATAGGCGGAGGATTCGGGCAGGCGTGTATCACCCGGCGCGGCCAAACCCTAGCGGTTTCGGCTTATCGGGCGTCCACGATCCGCGCGCCTGTCGCTTCCCCAACGATCACGCGGTCCGCCAGACCGATGAACAGCCCGTGCTCCACCACGCCGGGCAGGTCGTCCAGCAGCCGCGCCAGACCGGCCGGATCGGGGATCGCGCCACACGCCAGGTCGAGGATCATGTGCCCGCCATCGGTGCGCAGCAGGCTCTCGCCCGTCGCCATGCGCCAGGCAGAGGTCGCAGGCGGCAGACCCGCCTCCGCCATGCGCCGGTGGATCCTGCGGCGCGTCAGCTCGGCCCCGAAACCATTGATCTCGACCGGGAGCGGAAACCGCCCCAGCTGCGCCACCTGCTTGGACGCATCCGCGATCACCACCATCCGGTCGGAGGCCTCCGCGATGATCTTCTCGCGCAGCAAGGCCGCCCCACCACCCTTGATGAGGCTGAGGTCCGGGTCGAACTCGTCCGCCCCGTCGATCGTGAGATCGATGCGCTCCAGCTCGTCCGGCGAGACAATCCTGACGCCGAGCGAGCGCGCCAGCCGGTCGGTCGCCTCCGACGTTGGCGTGCCGACCACTTTCAGTCCCGCCGCCACGCGCTCGGCGAGCAGCCGGACGAAAATCGCCGCCGTCGATCCAGTGCCGAGGCCGAGCACCATGTCAGGCTGCACCAGATCGAGCGCGGCCTGCGCTGCATTGCGTTTGGAGACGTCCGACACGGGGATCAGGTCTTCTTCCCGGACGTGTCTCCCGACGCCGCGCGCGCGCCGGCTGACAACATCTGCATGAAGCTGTCGGTCGCCTGTCCGCCCATCGAATACCACTGCTTGAGATAGAACTCCGGGCTCACCAGCTCGACATTCTGCTCGATGCGCTGCTTCACCGACGCCACCAGCGTCTCATTGATCGGCGAGACGTCCGGCAGGCCGAGGAAGGCGCGCGCCTCCTCCGGCGTGCAGTCCACCGTGATGTTGAGCTTCAAGGCCAGACTCCTGTTCCCGCGTGCGCCAACATTCCACTACCCCGAAACCCTGACGCCGCCCTAACGGCGAATTGGCCCTTCTTTATTTCATCCGGGTAGAATTGACTTCGTCATTTTACCCGGATAATAACCCTGCCCCTGCAGGAGCCAAGATGACCTCTCAACCCGCCGCCATCGCCTTCGAGGGAGACCGCAAGCTCGCAGAAGGCTCACTTGCTGACGTCGCCTCCGCCATGCGTCGCCGTTCTGGCAAGGCGACGCACGAGACCATCCTCGTCTTCGACCATGTCTCAGGGCAAAGCCTCCAGCTCGACCTGAGCGGCTCGGAAAAAGAGGTGCGTGCGCGCTTCGCGGAAGGACCACCCGCCGCCGTCACGAAGCCTGATGAAACAGGGCATCCCGCGCAGCGCGGTCCGGGTCGGCCCCGGCTGGGTGTCGTTGCGCGCGAGGTGACACTCCTCCCCCGCCACTGGGAGTGGCTCAATGCCCAACCTGGCGGCGCTTCGGTCGCCCTGCGCAAACTTGTCGAGGAAGCGCGCCGGACCCACAGCAAGAGCGGTGCGCAACGCGCGCGGCAGGAAGCGGCCTATCGCTTCATGTCTGCGATAGCGGGCGACTGGCAGAACTATGAGGAGGCAAATCGGGCGCTTTTCGCGGGTGACGCAGATCGTTTCCGTCGCTTGACAGATGCGTGGCCCGCGGATGTCCGCGACCACGCCCGGCGCCTCGCCTTCGACGTCGCCGTCCCGGACGCGTGAGGAACACGGGCGCCGCTGCGTCTCGGGTTCAGCTTGACCAGCCATGACCAGACGGCGCAGCTTCCACCCACAGCGGAGGCGGACATGGCAAGACCCGGAACCGGACTCACGGCCCTCGTCACCGGCGCATCCGCAGGCATCGGCGTCGATCTTGCGGCGTGCTTCGCGCAGGAGGGCTACAACCTGATCCTCGCCGCGCGCACCGAATCCGCCCTGCGAGACGTCGCTGAACGCCTCGCCAAGGCGCACAATGTGAAGGTGACGCCCATCGCCTGCGATCTTGGCGCGCCCGGCGGCGGCGCCAGGCTCGCCGCCGAGATCACGCAGCGCGGTCTCGAAGTCGACGTGCTGGTCAACAATGCCGGCTTCGGCGCCACGGGCGCCTTTGTCGATGTCCCGGCCGAGCAGAATCTCGGCATGATCGATCTCAACGTCCGCGCACTGGTTGAACTCACCCGCATCTACTGGCCGGACATGCTGCACAGGAAACGCGGTGGCGTCCTCAACGTCGCCTCGACCGCCGCCTTCCAGCCCGGCCCGCTGATGTCGATCTACTACGCCACGAAAGCCTTCGTGCTCTCCTTCAGCGAGGCGCTGTGGCAGGAGGCGCGCGGCACGGGCGTGCGCGTCAGCTGCCTCTGCCCCGGACCCACCGTTTCCAGCTTCCACGGCCGCGCCGGCACCGACAAGACACGCCTCTTCGGCTTTGCGAAGCCGATGCCATCGCTCCCCGTCGCGCAGATGGGCTATAACGGCTTCCGCACCAACAAGCGCGTCGTCGTCGCCGGCGGCATGAACAAGGCGCTCGTGGCCGCGACCCGTATCTCGCCGCGCGCCGTCCTGCTGCCGGTGGTGAAGCATCTGCAAGGCGCGAAGTGAGCGATCGTGCGCGGAGTCATCCTCGGGCTTGACCCGAAGACCTTTCTTTCCGACCACCACCGCCACACTCTCCACTGAGCAGGATTCTCGGATCGCGCTTCGCTTGCCCGAGAATGACGACGATGCGGCTGGCTCCGCCTCACATCCGTGCTAGGGATGCCCCCGCGCTTACATCAGCAGGGAGACCCCACAATGCCACTCGAGAACATCCAGCTTCGCTCGCAGGTCTCGAAATCCGGCGAACTCAAGCTCTCCCTTGTGAAGCTCCCGCACCCCGATCCGGCCCCGGACGAAATCGTCGTCCGCGTCGAGGCGACACCGATCAACCCGTCCGATCTCGGCCTGCTCATCGGCCCCGCAGATGTCTCCACGCTGAAAGTCTCGGGCTCGAAGGAGCTGCCCGTCGTCACCGCGTCCGTGCCGGACCAGGCGCTGCGCATGGTCGCCGCCCGCCTCGACCAGGATCTGCCCGTCGGCAATGAAGGCGCCGGCACAGTCGTTGCCGCCGGCTCGTCTCCCGAAGCGCAGGCGCTGATGGGCAAGCTCGTCGCTATTCTCGGCGGCGAGATGTACGCCACTTACCGGACCGTGAAGGCCAAGGCCGCGCTTCCCCTGCCCGCCGGCGCCACGGCCGCCGACGGCGCCTCCTGCTTCGTCAACCCGCTGACCGCGCTTGCAATGGTCAAAACAATGCAGATGGAAGGCCACACCGCGCTCGTTCACACGGCGGCCGCCTCTAATCTCGGCCAGATGCTCAACAAGATCTGCCTCAAGGACGGCGTCGGCCTCGTCAACATCGTCCGCTCCGACGAGCAGACGAAGATCCTGAAGGACATCGGCGCGAAGCACATCGTCGATTCCTCCAAGCCCACCTTCATGGAAGACCTGATCGGCGCCATCACGGCCACCGGCGCAACGCTCGGCTTCGACGCCATCGGCGGTGGCAAGCTCGCCGGCCAGATCCTCGCCGCGATGGAAATCTCGCTCAACTCCAGGCCCGGCGCCTACAGCCGCTATGGCTCATCCACGCACAAGCAGGTATACATCTACGGTCGCCTCAGTCTCGAACCGACCATCCTCACCGGCGCCTATGGCATGGCCTGGGGCGTCGGCGGCTTCCTGCTGACGCCTTTCCTGCAGAAGGTCGGCAATGAGGAAGCCGGCAAGCTGCGCGCCCGCGTCGCCGCCGAGCTGAAAACCACCTTTGCCAGCCACTACACGCGCACGATCTCGCTCCGCGACGCCCTCGATCCGGAAACGATCCGCGCTTACAACCGCAAGGCGACAGGCGAGAAATTCCTGATCAACCCGAGCCTCTGAGACAGCGCGCCTCCTTCCCCTGAAAGCGCGTCGTGCTAGACAGCCGCTGTCCCGCCAGCCGCCAAAAGAGCGGCGGCGGGCCAAAGGGGAGGAAGCTGACGTGCTCACCAGAGACCAGGCGCTTGCGCAGCTGACCGCCCCCGGCCAGCCCTACGAGATCGTCGAGACGGAGGCCATCGGCCGCCGCATCCGCGCCTTCAGCAACGCCCCGCGCAACCTCCGCGAGCTCCTCCGCAACACGCGAAGCGACAAAGCCTGCCTCAGCTATGAAGGCGAGACGCTCACTTTCGAGGAGACATGGCGGCACGCAGCCACCCTCGCGCACGCGCTGGTCGATGAGTTCGGCGTGCAGAAAGGCGATCGCATTGCGATTGCGATGCGCAACTACCCCGAATGGATCATCGGTTACATGGCCGCCGCCTCCATTGGCGCCATGGCCGTCGCCGTGAACGCGCTGTGGACGGCCGACGAACTGGCCTATGGCCTCGCCCTGTCGACGCCGAAAGTCCTGATCGCCGATCAGGAGCGCATCGATCGGCTCGGAACGCCGCGCAACTTTGCGGTGATCGCCGTCCGACCCACGAAGCCGTTGCCCGCCGGCGCCCGTGCCTGGCCAGATATCGTCCGTGCGCCATTGCGCACCGAGATGCCGGACATCGACATCGCGCCGGACGACGATCTCCACATGCTGTTCACGTCCGGCTCCACCGGCAATCCCAAGGGCGCGGTCTCGACGCACCGCAACGTGATCCATGCCCTGATGTCGTGGGAGCTCGACCTCATGGCCGCGTGGGAGACCGGCCTGCTCCCGCGACCGCCCGAGAATCCCCCTCAGTCAGTGATGCTGCTCGCCATACCGCTTTTTCACGTTACGGGGCTGTTGGCCTGCACGCTGGGCGGCTTCCGGTACCAGCGCCGCACCCTGATGATGTACAAGTGGGACGTCGAGAAGGGCGCCGACATCATCGAGCGTGAAGGCGTCACGCACATGACGGCGACGCCGGCCATCACCGGCGATCTGGTCGCCTACTCCCGCCGCACCGGCCGCACCTTCCCCACCCTGATCACCATCGGCGGCGGCGGCGCCGCCCGCGCCCCCGAACAGGTCCGCGCCATCGATGCCGTTTTTGAAAAGGCCTTCCCCGGCACGGGCTGGGGCATGACCGAGACCAATGCCATCGGCGTCGGCATCGCTGCGGGCGACTATCTCCGCAAGCCCGAAAGCTCCGGCCGCTGCTCAGCCGTGCTCGACATCCGCGTGGTCGATGAGAGCAACAAGTCGCTTCCCGCTGGCGAGCGCGGCGAGCTGCAGATCCGCGGCGCATCGATCATGCGCGGCTACTACCAGAACCCCAAGGCGAATGCCGAAAGCTTTGTCGACGGCGACTGGTTCCGTACCGGCGACGTCGCCATCATCGACGACGAGGGCTTCGTCTTCATCGTCGACCGCATCAAGGATCTGGTCATCCGCGGCGGCGAGAACATAGGCTGCGGCGCGGTGGAGTTCGCGCTTCAGGAACATCCTGCGGTGGAAGAAGCCTGCGTCTACGGCGTTCCCGACGAGCGGCTCGGCGAGGAGGTCGCCGCCACGCTCTACATCAGCAAGCCTGTCAGCGAGGCGGAACTCCGCGACTTCCTCTCCACGCGTTTGGCCAAGTTCCAGATCCCGCGCTACTTCCGCTTCGAGACAGACCCGCTTCCCCGTGGCGCCACGGGTAAGATCCTCAAGAAGGATCTACGCGCACGGGCCGCGAAGGAGCTGGCCTAAGCTGGGACCGTCGGGCCACAGGCTGGCTGTCGTTTCGAAGCAGCGATCAATCAGAAGCGCCCCGCCGCTTACGCGTCGCGGCGCCGGCTGCGGCCCAGCGATCCAATGTCAGACCGCACCCTCAGGCTTCTTCCCGGCCTTCTTCGCAGCCGACTTCGCCGCCCGAAAAGCCTTCGCCCAGCCATCCTTGTTCGCCTGCCGCCCGCGCGCCACGGCGAGCGCATCGCTTGGCACATCCTCCGTCACCACCGAGCCTGAGCCGACATAGCTGCCCCCTCCAATCGTGACTGGCGCTACAAGCGATGAGTTCGAGCCGACGAACGCGCCCTCGCCCACCACCGTGCGATACTTGAAAAAACCGTCGTAGTTGCAGAAGATCGTCCCCGCACCGATGTTGGCGCCCGCGCCAACTTCACCATCGCCGAGATAGGAGAGGTGGTTAGCCTTCGCGCCCTCCCCAACGCTTACATTCTTCACCTCGACGAAGTTGCCTATGTGCGCGTCCTTGCCAATGACAGCGCCCGGTCGCAGCCGCGCATAAGGCCCCACGAGCGCGCCTGCGCCCACCGTCGCGCCCTCGAGGTGCGAGAACGCCCGGATCACCGCGCCGCTCTCCACGCTCACGCCGGTTGCGAAGACCACGTTCGGCTCGATCGTAACGCCCGCCGCGACCTTCGTATCGTGCGCGAAGAACACCGTCTCCGGCGCCGGCATGGTGACGCCCGCTGTCATCATCGCCTCCCGAACACCGACCTGGAACACCTGCTCCACCTGAGCCAACTCCGCCTGGCTGTTCACGCCTTGCACATCGCGCTCCTCGCACAGCGCCACGCCCGCCTTCAGCCCGCGCCCGCGCGCCAACCCAACCAGGTCGGTCAGGTAGTATTCGCCCTTCGCGTTGGCGTTCTTCACCTCCTTCAGCAGTTCGAACATCAGCTTCACCGGCACCGCCATCACGCCCGAATTTGCCAGCGGGATCTTCAGCTGAGCCTCGCTCGCATCGTTTGCTTCAACGATGGCTTCCAGCGATCCGTCCTTCGCCGTCACCAGCCGTCCATAACGGTTCGGCAGCTTTGCCTCGAAGCCGAGCACGCACACGCTCGCGCCTTTGCCCAGCTCTGCAAACGCCCGCTCGCCGGCCTCAAGCGGGATCAGGGGCGTATCGGCATAGAGCACGATCGCATCGCCCTCGGCGCCGCTCAGCACGCCACGCGCCGCATCGACGGCGTTCGCCGTCCCGAGCTGCTCGGGCTGCACCACGACGTTCTCCGCCCCCACCAGTTTCGCCGCGGCTTCGCTGAGCACCGGCATGTCCGGCCCCACCACCACGACGGACCGCGCGCACCCCAACGCGCGCGCCAGCGCCACGCTCCAGGCCAGCATCGGCCGTCCGCCGATCTCGTGCAGCACTTTCGGGCGCGGCGACTTCATACGGGTGCCCTTGCCGGCCGCCAGGATGATTGCGAAACGGTCGGCCATGGCCTGTCCCTCGGGTCGATTCCAGCTAGGTCCTGACTAGCACACAAGAACCCATGACAAAGCTCCCCGCCTCCAGTCTGCGCGCGCCCGACCTCAGCGGCTACACGATCGCCTTCGATCTCGATGGCACGCTGGTTGACACGTTGGCCGACCTTCAACGTGCTCTCAATCAGGTGCTTGCGGCGGAAGGCCTGCCCGCCGCCACGCAGGCCGAAGTGCGCGCCTACGTTGGGCAGGGCGCCCGCGCCCTCATCGTGCGCGCCTTCGCAGGTCACGGTCGCCACCCTGACGAAACGGGGCTGGACCGGCTCACGGCGCGCTATACCGAGACCTATGCCGGCGACATCGCCGCGTTGTCACGCCCCTTCCCCGGCGTGCCGGAGGTGCTGGACGCGCTCAAGGCCGCCGGGGCACGGCTCTGCGTCTGCACCAACAAGCGCGGCTTCCTGTCGGTGAAACTGCTGGAGACACTTGGCCTTGCTCACCGCTTTGCCGCCATCGTCGGCGCCGACCAGGTCAGCAACTGCAAGCCCCACCCCGACCACTACGTCCACGCCATCCGCGCCGCAGGCGGCGATCCCGCGCGTTCGGCGATGGTCGGCGATTCGATCAATGACGTGATGTCGGCGAAGGCCGCCGGCGCGCCTGTCGCCGTCTACGCCCATGGCTATACGGAAACGGCGCCGGACCTGCTGGGGGCCGACGCCGTCTTCAAGCATTTCACTGATCTGCCGGACCTTCTGGTCCGTCTGCTGAAACCCTAGCCGATGCCGCGGGCGAAACCTGCAGGCTTGCCGGGTTCAGGGCGCGCGCCTTTCTTGCGCGGCGGCATCCCGTTGACCATGTTGCTCCGCACGTCGGTGCGTGCAGATCGCATGGCGGGGACGAAGCCGGCATCGACGAGGTTGATCGAGACATCGAAGCCGCGATTGGCCCAATATTCCTCGATCTTCGCCTTCAGCTTGCGAGCGCCATCCTGGTCACAAAAGTCGCTATTCATCTAGTTCGCTCCAGACACCTGATGGGGCGCTTCTGACGTAACAACGCCAACCGGCCCCGGTAGGTCCCTCAGTTCTCGCCTCCCGCTTTGCGGTGTGGGCGTGAAGTCAACCTAGGAATGCAGTTGAGGCGCCGCATGAAGCAGCTGAGGTATTTTGAAGATCAATTGTGGCAGAGGCCCCGGCCTTGGCGCCGTTTGATGAACATTTGTTGCCAACCGGGCCTGTCCCCGCCTGCCCTAGGCGCCGTGATTTGCCGGCTGAAGCCCGCCAACTTGACGGCAACTCGCCCCTGCGCCTAAACACCCATCCCTTCTGGGGCCCGAAATCAGGGCATCCGGGCGCGTAGCTCAGCGGGAGAGCACTCCCTTCACACGGGAGGGGTCACAGGTTC
>VFQT010000245.1_pt1 | contig 85913 bp, 73 predicted proteins | sample 3512381 | NCBI WGS metagenome assembly VFQT01 (sample SAMN10412376, study PRJNA504923) | tailings metagenome | isolation source: Relicate 2 Philex TSF3 active mining site | place: Philippines: Tuba, Benguet | collected 2017-08-29
TTTTGTTGTAGCGAAGGGGGGAATTGAACCCCCGACCTCAGGGTTATGAATCCTGCGCTCTAACCACCTGAGCTACCTCGCCATTGGGGGCTGCAAAAATAGTGACTTCTGTGGAATTTTACAATTTGCTTGAAAAAATCCCGAAACCGTTGTGAATTAATGGGATGCGTTGTTCAATACCTCTGAAACGTGGTTCATGACAACTTCTGGACTCAATGTTTCCATGCAACTGTTCCCATCCACACAGCTACCACGGTAGAAACACTTACAAGTTTTAGGGGGTTGTACTATGGCTCCCTTGTTGAAAAGGTCGAATTCGTGGGGATTGAAAATGTTGTTCATCAGCACGATTTTTTTGCCTAGACCCAAAGTGAGATGCATGCCCATCGTTACTTGCGTTACAACCAAATCGCACTGATCGATGAGGTTGATGAATTGCTGCAACGGGTAGTGGCCCAAGTAACTGGCGTTGCTGCCCTCTTGTATGGCCAAGTTGCGCTCATGCTCCTGAGCACCACCCAAAAGCAAGGGTGTATATCCCGCGTCTGCAATCATTTTGGCCAAAATGACCCAATTTTCTATACTCCACAATCGGGTGGTCCAACGATCACCGCAACCCGTGTTAAGGCCGATAATGGGCTTGCTGCGATCCAAATCCCAAACAAATCCTTTGTCGGCATGGTTGTCTAACAAATAAGGCTCGCCCTCATACGACAGTCCGCAGATTTCGAATATTTCTGTGCAGTAGTTTTTGGTATTGGCCTTGCTCACATCATCAAACAAACCCGTGTCAAACTTGTGTTGAGCCAATTCATTCACCGGTTGTGTTGCCCCATCTTTCAGAATAAAGCCGAATTTTTCTTTGGCGCTGACCATTTTTAACAGGGCCGCCGCCTCTTTTTCTTTGTCGAGGTTGATGGCTATATCCCATTCTGTATTGGTTACGTACAAACTCGCTTCGATGCCCAATTTGTACACCTCATGGATTTCTCCCTTTGGCAAAATGTCAGGAAAAAGGGTAATCCAAGTAAATTTGGCATGGGGGTACAACTTCTTATATCGAGTAATTAGCGGCGTTGTACGAATTACATCGCCCATGGCGCCCAGTTTGATGATCAAAATACGCTTCTCGATGGGCGTGTATGCCAGACAGTTTTCGCAGTGAAAGCCTTGTTCCTTGTGGGGTTTGCATGGAATGTGACCTAAGAAGTGAAGACAGTCTGGATTGAATTTCATGGGGCGAAAATAGTTTTTTCATCGCAAACACTTGCCATTGCAACCATTTGGGCACAAAAGTTGTCTAATTTTGAAAGAGAAATTTCCAGTGAAACGCAGGCTACAGTGGTTTTTTATTTTTTGCCTATTGGGTTGGATTCCTTCCCTTGAGGCAACACACTTGGTGGGTGGGTTTCTTACATATAAACGCTTGGGATCCAACGGAACCAACACTCAGTACCGCGTAACCATATTTGCTTATCGCGATTGCAGTCCAGCCGATGGAGGCATTCAATTTGAAAAAAAGGTGGGATTGTGCGTGTACAACGAAAATAAATCGCTACTAACCACCTTCGAAGCCAGCCTGATTTCTGAAAAATCAGTAGATCCAGTGGGGAATACCGCCTGTCCGGAAGTGGCCAAAGCCTGCTTGAAACAGGGTGTTTACGAGGTGAACATAACCTTGCCGAATTCTACCACGGGATATCATTTGAAATGGGAGCGGTGCTGTAGGAATTCACAGAACAATCTGATCGACAATACCGGCATGCCTTTTCAAGGACAAACCTATTACGGCTTTATTCCACCTACAGCCATTGCCAACAGTTCGCCCTCGTTTTTGGATCTACCCGTTCCTTTTATCTGTGCGGGAGATACCACCACCATCCGCAATCGGGTGTTGGATATCGATGGGGATTCGCTGTCGTACAAGATCGTCACGCCCTGGCAGGGTGGACAGGCGAGTTGGGTCGACGTGGTGAATTGCTCAGACCCCATGACTGCATTTCAGAATGTGCAATATGTGACAGGCTATTCAACGGCCAATCCTTTTGGATCCGGGGGGTATGTGAATGTGGATGCGTTTAATGGACTTACCACTTACATGGCACCCGCACCGGGGAGGTATGCAGTGGCCATCGAAGTAACCGAATGGAGAAACGGCATCGCAATCTCTTGGGTGCGTCTGGATCTTCAGATTTTGGTTATCAGCTGCAGTAAGAATAATCGACCCACCCTGGCATTTGAATCGCCGGGCCCTTGGTATGTGGAAGCGGGGGAAACGATTTGTAAAAAAGTGACTGGGCAAGATTTGAAGGACACCCAAGACATCATCACGCTCAAGGCTTACGGAGATATTCTCACGGGTACCAATGGGTACAAAGGCACCAAAGCTACTTTTTCTCAGGTGAATAGCGCAAGGAAATCAGTGACTTCCACGTTCTGTTGGACGCCCGATTGCAACATCAACACCGCAACGCCCTTCCGGGTGACGTTTGAGGCGTACGACAATGCCTGTCCTTCCAAGTTCATCAACCAAAACGTGTTGATTTACGTCAAGCCTTTTTTGCCAGTTGAAACCGTGAAAGGGAAAGTGAATTTGTGTCAAAACACCCCGGCTGAGCAATACGAAATCAACAAATACGACGCATCTAGGACCTACACTTGGTCTGTGGTTGGCGGGGTCGTCAATGGAAAAGACACAGGACGCTACGTGAAAATAGATTGGGGCAATACGGCCATCGGAAAGATTACCGTCACTGTTAAAAACAAATATGGCTGTACCGCCGATATCATTTTACAAGTGAATTTGGTGTCTGCGCCAGCGAGGCCGGTCATTACGGGTACCGACACCGTCTGTTTGAATCAGAGTTCAATATTTACCACACCCAAAACCCAAACGGCGTATAAATTTACCGTTTCAGGGGGTACGTTATTGACTTCGGCTCAAGTGGGCAGCAACATGGAGGCTAAAGTGCTTTGGACGGTTGCTGGAACAGGTTTTGTGACGGTGGTAGCGACCAACAATGTAGGTTGTAATAGCATCCCCGACACGTTTTGGGTGTATGTGAGTTCACCGGTGGGCAGCGGGGTCATTGGTCCTGTTAGTGTGTGCCCCAACAACAAGGGGATTTTGTATACGTTGGATAAAAAACGATGGAAATCGACCTACGCATGGACGGCGGTGGGTTCAACGGCCAGCAAGGTGATCACCGATACATTGTTCAGTGTAGATTGGGGTGGCTTGGGTAATGGAACGGTTCAGGTTGTTGTAACAGATCGATTTGGTTGTAGGGATACCTCGAAATTATTGGTTAAGAAGAATCATGCGTTGGCGGGGCAGGCGCCACAAGGTCCAAACAATTTGTGTGAATTGACTATGGGGGTAGGATACAAGGTCAATGCTGTAAGGGGTGAGACCTATGCGTGGAGTGTAGCGGGCGGTAGCTTGGTGGGCGGTGCGATGGGCACTGCAACTTCTGTGAATTGGGGTGTTGCAGGTGCTGGCTGGGTGGGTGTGATTTCAACCGCCTACGATTCGGTGAGTAAATTGCCTTGTCTATCGCCATTGATAAAATTACCAGTGGTCCTGAATGGGGCGCCAAAACTGTCGCCTTTGAACGATGTTACCTACTGTCAATCAAAGACATGGCTTGGCTATTGGACGTCGAAAGTGCCGGGAGTGAAACAATACGAGTATGATTTTGGTGGACTTGCGGTGAAAGCAACCCTTTCTGCTGATTCAACACAGTGGTCTTTGGCCTTTGATCGGGATACATTTGGGGTGTTTCCCATAAAAATTCGTGCGATATCCATTACGGGTTGTCCAGGACCTTGGATTACGGCGAATATTACCTTGAATCGAAAGCCGCTAACACAGCAGATTTTAGGTCCAACGGCGGTGTGCGTCCCCAACATTGTTGGACAGGGGTATTCGATCAATGGATTATCAGGCAGTACCTTTCAGTGGTGGGTGAGTGGTGGTGCTTTCGTGGGTTCGGTGGGCACTGGAACAACGTCGGTGGTTGTGGATTGGACAACGGCTGCTCAGCCCGGGTATGTAAATGTGATTGAGACATCGGATAAAGGATGTGCTGGGGATACGTTGCGCGCTGAGGTGTATGTGGATCAATCGAGTATTGATTTGCGGTGGGTGAGTATTGCGCCACCGCCCAATTCTGATGGCAGCATGTGGGTGCGATACAATTTATTGAACGGACCTCGCAACACAGGAACTTTGGCGATTGAGCGCCGCCCTGCGGGCGGCTCCAATTTCGTTGCCGTGGGGAATACGGCAACAACGGATACCTTGTACATCGACAATACCATCGCGCCCGATGTGTCGGCTTACGAATACCGCGTGTCTACATTGAATTTATGCGGTGAGCGAATCTATTCATCACCCCACACCTCTACCTTGTTAAAAGGGGTAAAAACGGGGGCGTTTACCATGAATATTTCTTTTAGCAACTACCAAGGGTTTGCCGGAGGGATTGCAAAGTATGAACTCTATCGTGCCTTGCCCGGAACGTCAGGGTTTCAGCTGTATCAAACGTATCCAACCCCCACAACCGATAACTTCAACAACGGTCAAGACAATTACCAACAAATATTTCGCATCAAGGCCTACGAGTTGGGCGGAAATCGCGTGAGCTGGAGTAACGATATCGTTATCAATTTTGAACCCGTGGTGTTCATTCCCGATGCGTTTACACCCAATCAAAATGGATTGAACGAAGTATTTTTGCCCTATACCGGTGGCATAAAATCGTTCCATCTCACGATCTACAATCGCTGGGGTGAAAAGGTCTTTGAATCACTGGATGCCACACAAGGATGGGATGGTTATGTGAATGGCAAAATGGCCATGGACGGTATTTACGTATACGATTTCCGTTACAGCGACTTCAAAGACAAGCGGTATCAGAATACGGGCACGTTGCATTTGATTCGCTAAATCGCTAATATTGAAAAGAACAAATTGAATCCATTTAAACAGATAAAAAAATAAATAACACACAATATGAGTAGTCCATTGTTTTCAGAAAAAGCTTTCGATAGCGCTCGCTCGGCGACCTACGAAGGTGAAATGACGGTGAGCGGTACCGTGAACAAAACCATCGCTTTGTTTATCATGATGATCATCCCCGCTGCATTCTTGTGGATGAAGTATGGCATCGAAGGCGGAGAAGGCGCAGACGGATTGGCCTATGCCTTCAACAACGGTTTGGGCGGTTACATGTTTGGCGGTATGATCGTTGGTTTCATTGCCAGTTTGGTGATGATGTTCAAACAGTCTTGGGCTCCTTACCTGGCGCCTGTATACGCTGCGGCTGAGGGATTGTTCTTGGGCGCCGTTTCTTTGGTGTTCAATACCATGTACGATGGCATCGTGATGAATGCAGTTGGAATTACCTTGTTGATTTTTGCCGTTATGTTGCTGGCTTACCGTTCAGGTTTGTTGCGCGCTACCCCGATGTTTACCAAAATCATTGTGTTCGCCACCATGGGTGTTGGTGTATTCTATTTGATTACCATGATCATGGGCATGTTCGGCGTAGAGAGCTTCTACTACGGCAGCAGTCCGATGAGCATTGGTATTTCTGCTTTGATTGCTGGGATTGCCGCCTTCAATTTGATCTTGGATTTCGATTTCATTGAAAAGCAATCGTCTTATGGTGCACCCAAATACATGGAGTGGTTCGCCGGTGTGGCGTTGTTGATGACCCTTGTTTGGTTGTATCTTGAAATTTTGCGCTTGTTGGCGAAATTGCAAAGTCGCGATTAATCCTCATCATACTCCAACGCCAATTTGGCGCTCTGGAGTTCGCTGAGTGAATGTCATTCTTTGGCGGCCTTGGCTTGTTCAATCCCTTGATTGAACCAAGCCACGGCCGCCTCTTTTTCACCCCTTCAATCCCTTGATTGAACCAAGCCAAGGCCGCCTCTTTTTCACCCCGTTCTGCCAACAGCTTTCCCAGATGGAAATAGGTGGCAACATATCCAGGGTGGTTTTCCGTGAGCCATAAATATTTTTCTAACGCCACATCCGCCATGCCCAACTTTAAGTACTCCTGTGCCGTGGCATAGTGCAAAAATGGATCGTTGGGAGAATCCTGTAAAAAAGCGGTGAGTTGTTCTAAACGGTTCATGAAAGGTTAGAGTTGGTAGCGGAACGACATCATTCGGGTAGGCGAGGGGTTCCATTCCACCGCGATTTTGTCGTTGATGACATCATACGGGTGGGCGAGGGGTTCCATTCCATCGCGATTTTGTCGTTGATGTTGAATTTGTAAAAGTGCGCATCCACCACCGCGTCTAGTACCTGAAGGACATACACTCCGGTTAAACACAGGATGGCAACGTCTCTGCGTGAACGTTGATTGTCGCGGTCCTGAATGAGTTGGGCGCTGGGCGTTTTACCCATCGCGTAAATTCGAGAGATACTGTCGTTCAGGGTTTTCATGTTGCCCCGAAATCGACCAATCGCATATATACTGCCACCCAATCCCGCATAGACAATGGGTACTTTCCAATATTTTCTGTTGTATATCTGTCCAGACCCAGGCAACGTCAGCGCCATGATGGTGGCCTTTTTGGGAGAGTGGATTTTTAGACTGTCGCTCTGCCCTTGGTATCGGATGGCCAGGTAGTTGGGTTCTTGCGAAACCGCGCTGAGCCAAGGCTGTGTGTTGTTATTGGTGGAATTACCATAGTTCAAACTCACCAAAGACGGGGTTTGACGTTGCAACGATTGTCCATGTAGTTCAACACAGCAACCGATAATCAGTCCTGTAACGAGGGCAATGGATCGCGAGAATGGTAATCCTACCATGGTTAATTATTGGCTAATCAGCCCCAAAATACGCTCGAGGTCTTCTTTGCTTTTGTAGGAGATGATGATTTTGCCTTTGCCTTTGCCAGAAGTTTTGAGGTGTACCGCGGCACGCAATTTTTCATAGAAAGCCGCTGTTATGCGGTCGATTTCTGGATCCCAATCGGTGCCATTGACCGACATGCCAACGGTTTCTCCGTTTTTCTTGGCTTTTACCAGAGATTCTACATCGCGAACACTGAGCTCCTCCCGAATGATTTGCTCGTAAAGCTCCATTTGGGCTACGGCATCGTCCATGTTGATCATGGCACGCGCATGTCCCATAGATACTTTGCCCAATTGAATTCCGCGTTGAATGGGTTCGGGCAATTTCAACAAGCGCAAATAGTTGTTTACAGTGGTTCTGTCTTTACCCACGCGCTCGCCAAGTTCTTCTTGTTTTAGGTTGCACTCTTCCAACAGGCGTTTGTAACTCAAAGCAACTTCAATGGCATTCAAATCACTGCGTTGAATGTTCTCAATCAACGCCATCTCCAACATGTCTTGGTCGTTGGCTACTCGGATGAATGCGGGAATTTCGGTAAGACCACCCAGCAAGGAAGCACGGGTGCGGCGCTCACCAGAAATGAGCTGATAGCGATCGTATCCCATTTTACGCACGGTGATGGGTTGAATCACGCCATGTATTTTGATGCTATCGGCGAGTTCATTCAGTGCATTCTGCTCAAACTCGCTGCGGGGTTGCCATGGGTTGGCTTCGATGCTTGAAATGGGTATCATCGCCACGTTCCCAGCAGTGGCATTTCCCAAGGAGGTAGTGATGTCTGTGTTTGCGTTTTCCAACAGGGCACCCAAACCACGGCCCAAGCCGGCTTTCTTTTTCATTGTACTGCTCATGCCATTTCGGTTTCAGGTTGGATAAGGCCGTTCTTGACCAAAACTTCTTTGGCCAAATTGAGGTAGTTGATGGATCCGCGACTGTCGGCGTCGTGATGAATCACTGGAACACCGAAGCTGGGTGCTTCACCCAATTTGGTGGTTCGTTGGATGATGCAGTCAAAAACGATGTCTTGGAAGTGCGTCTTCACGTCTTCCACCACTTGATTGCACAATCGCAGACGACCATCGTACATGGTGAGCAGTATGCCTTCGATTTCTAGGTGTTTGTTGAGGTGGTTTTGAACGATTTTGATGGTGTTCAGTAGTTTTCCCAATCCTTCGAGGGCGAAATACTCGCATTGCACGGGGATGATCACACTGTTGGCCGCACACAAGGCATTGGTGGTGATCAAGCCCAAAGAAGGGGAGCAATCCACAATGACGAAGTCATAGTTGTTTTGGATTGATTTGAGCAAACCTTGCATGATACGCTCGCGGTTTGGCATCTCTAACAATTCAATTTCAGCCCCTACCAAGTCGATGTTGGAGGGCAACAAATCCAAGTAGGGGATGTTGCTGTGTAAAATCACATCTTGGGGATGAATCTCTTGCACCAAACATTCGTACAATCCCAATTTTACGTTTTTGGGATCAAATCCAATCCCTGAAGTAGAGTTGGCTTGAGGATCTGCGTCTACGAGCAGGGTTTTGTACTCCAACACGGCCAAACTGGCGGCCAAGTTGATGGCGGTGGTGGTTTTGCCTACACCCCCTTTTTGGTTGGCAATGGCGATGATTTTTCCCATATCAGTGTGCTTCTTTTTTTATTCTTGGTGATGTCAATGGTTTGTTGATTCTTCCCGCACCAAAAGGATGCTCAATCCAACGGGTTATCCATACTTTTGTGTTGAATGCAACTTGTAAGGTGGATGACTCAGAAGGATTTTTTTCCTAGGGGGGACAACAAATTTATCTCCAAAGGGGTGATATTACTTTCATCCTTCGGGTACCTTTTATTCACAGTTTTGGGTTTGGGTGGTTGTAAAAATGTTGATAAAAAATCTCCACTTCAAATCTTTCGATATAACGAAGATGTTTCTGTCACCACGCTGGACCCTGCTTTTGTAAAATCGCAGTCCGAAATTTGGATCGTTTCACAGATTTACAATGGGTTGGTGGACTTAGATTCTTTGCTACAGCCCGTTCCCGCATTGGCCAAACGTTGGGAGATTTCTGCGGACCAAAAGACCTATACGTTTCATTTGCGGTCGGATGTGAACTTTTGTTTTGTGGATAAACTCGGACACATTTCGCACAGGGCATTGCAAGCGTCGGACGTGGTCTATAGTTTGTCGCGCATCGCCGATCCTGCCATGGCTTCGCCCGGTGCTTGGATTTTCGCGGGAAAAATTGATTCACAGCTCAGCCGGGTATTTTTTGCACCCAACGATTCTACCTTTGTCCTGCAGTTGAACAAGCCAGCAGCTTCGCTGCTGGGCTTGCTATCCACCAATTTTGGTTACATTCTGCCCCGCGAGTTTGCCAATAAAGAAAAATCTGAAATTTCCCGAAACCCGGTGGGTACCGGCCCCTTCTATTTGCGTCGTTGGGAAGAGGAAATCAAACTCGTTCTCCGCAAAAATCCGCGGTACTTCGAAACCGACAAGCTGGGTGTGGCTTTGCCTTACCTAGATGCCATCAATGTATCCTTTGTAAAGAATAAACAAACGGCCTTCATGCAGTTTGTTGCCGGGGAATACGATTTCTTCAACGGCTTGGAAGGATCCTTCAAGGATGAATTGCTCTCCGATCACGCGGCACTCAAGCCCAAATATGCCCAAAAGTTAAGGGCCCTCATCACCCCGTTTCTCAATACTGAGTATGTAGGTTGCTACCTCGGCGATATCCCCAATCAAACCAATTGGTTGCAAGATGTTCACTTGCGCAAAGCCCTGATGTATGCCGTGGATAAGCCCAAATTGGTTCGGTTTTTCCGCAATGGACTGGGCGATGCCGGTGATTTTGGTTTTGTGCCGCCCAGCCTGAATGCCCCGGTAAATGCAACACCGCAGCACGCATCCATCCCCGCTGAAACCTGGGAGATGGCCCAGCAAGAATTTCAAAAATCATCCTACGCCAAGCAGAAAGTGAAACCCGTTATCCTATTGTCAACCACGGCCGACTACCTTGATATGATGGTTTACCTTCAGGAAACATGGCAACGATTGGGCGTGAATATCAAAGTTGATATTCAAACCGGGGGGATGCTACGACAGTTGCGCAATGAAGGAAAACTTATGTTGTTCAGAGGGTCCTGGATTGCGGATTATCCGGATGCCGAGAATTTCTTGGCGTGTTTTTATGCCCCTTACTTTTCACCCAATGGACCCAATTATACCCATTTTTCAGATGTTGAATTCAACAATCTCTATGCACAGATCGAATCTGGAGAGGGTGGGGATGCCGCGACTGTCCGAAAGCAACAAATCGCTCAAGCCAATGCCATATTGATGGACCAAGCGCCGGTGATTCCGCTTTATTACGACAAAAGCATTCGCTTGATGCACCCTTGGGTGGACGGACTGAAAAACGATGCCGCCAATCGTTTGGTGCTCAAACAAGTAAAATTAAAGCGTTGATTTTTTAGAAACTCGCTTTCACAAAGGCGTCGAGTTCTGGGTTGCTCTTTTGCGCTTCCGATAAATCCTCTTTGCTGCCTTCCCACCACTTTTGACCTTGATGCACAAACACAATGTGCTCACCGATGTCTTTCACGGTTTTCATGTCGTGGCTGTTGATGATCGTTGTAATCCCAAATTCTTTGGTGATATCATGCAGAAGGTCATCGATCACCCTTGATGTTAGTGGGTCCAACCCAGAGTTGGGCTCGTCGCAAAACAAGTATTTGATATTCAATGCGATGGCTCTGGCAATGCCCACCCGTTTTTTCATCCCGCCGGAGATTTCTGCGGGTGTTTTTTTGTTGGCGTTGACCAAGTTTACCCGAGAAAGACAGAGATTTACGCGTTCTTGGCGTTCCTCCTTACTCATGTTAGAAAACATCAACAGCGGGAACTCTACATTCTGTTCAACCGTGAGTGAATCAAACAACGCTGTGCCCTGAAACAACATCCCAATTTCCCTGCGCAGTATCTGTTGTTGCTCGTATTCGAGGTTGTAATAGTCTTGTCCCTCAAACAATACCTGTCCACCGCTGGGCTTTTCCAATCCCACCATCGTTTTCACCATGACACTCTTTCCTCCGCCCGATGCCCCAATGACCAAATTGGCCACCCCCGGTAGGAAACTCGCATTGATGTTTTTTAATACGTGTTTCTCTTCGAAGTACTTATTCAATTCTACCAACTGGATCATGACCGCAAACGATTATAAGAGGAGTTTGGCAATGATTAAATCGAACAACAAAATCAATACGCAGATTTTGGTTACCGCACTGGTGCCCGCTTCGCCCACTTCCAATGCACCGCCTTGGGTGTAATATCCCTGGAAACAAGCCAAACTGCTGATGATGAATGAAAATACAACCCCTTTCACCATCAAAACCTTGGCGTATAAGGGCAGGAAAGAACTTCGCAAACCTGTAACGTATTCGTCCAATGTCATGATGCCGGTGAGTTTTGCTGCAAGCAATCCTCCGAAAATCAACAGGAAGTTAGAAATGATGATTAGGCAAGGAATGACAATGATTCCGCCCAAAATTTTGGGTAAAGAAACAAAACCTATGCTATTGATGCCCATGACTTCATACGCATCGATTTGCTCGCTCACCCGCATATTGCCAATCTCTGAAGCAATGTTCGCCCCAATTTTTCCGGCCAAGACCAAACAAGTAATGGTCGGCGCCAATTCCAAAACGGAACTCGATCCTACCACAGATCCAACAATCGCCATGGGGAACAAACTCGGCGGTAAAATGCCCGAGTCCGAGGCCAATTGACTGGCGGTTTGAACCGTAGTTACCGCACCTGTGATTGTCGCAATCAAAATCACGACCACCAAAGAATCTACCCCCATCAGGTTCATTTCACGCACCAACATGCTCCAAAAAACCCGACCTCTTTCAGGGCGTTTGAACACATATCGCATGAACAATATGTAGCGACCTACTTCAGTAAAGACATTCATTGTATTACGACGTGAAATTACATCGGCAAATTGGAATGCAAGCCAATGCCGCTGAAAATCTTTGGAAAAACTTTACACACTGGAAAGTTAAGAGATTTTGCTCCACACCGTGCGATTGGGGATTTTGGCCAATTCCGCCTTGATGGGCGCACTTTCTGGCTTCATGAGCAATTCGTCGCTCGCGAGCCACTGTTGGGCCTCCAACCGACTGGCAATCAACGTAGATTCATCGTGTCGGATATCCGCCAATTTCAACTCCAGCACCCCGCTTTGTTTGGTGCCATCCAACTCGCCCGGTCCGCGTAGCTCCAAATCAACCTTGGCAATTTCGAACCCATCGTTGGTTTGAACCATGGTGGAGATACGCTTGTAGCCGTTTTCCCCCAATCCAGGTTTGGTGATGAGAATGCAATAACTCTGCTCGTTGCCGCGACCCACCCGACCTCTCAATTGATGCAATTGGGCCAGTCCAAATCGCTCTGCGTTTTCAATCACCATGACCGAAGCATTGGGCACATTGACCCCAACTTCAATCACCGTGGTGGCAATCATGATGTCGGTTTGGTGGTTCTTGAACAAATTCATGGCCGCATCTTTTTCGGCTGCTTTCAACTTGCCATGGACAATGCTGTATTTATATTGCGGTGGTGGCAAATAGGAACTGACCATGTCATATCCGCTCATCAAGCTGTTTAAATCCAACTTTTCACTGTCTTCGATTAGCGGGAACACATAGTACACCTGACGCCCTTTAGCCATTTCGTTTTTCAAAAATTCCATGATCGCAGGTCGCATCGATTCTTGTCGGTGTACCGTTACGATGGGCTTCCGTCCTGCCGGCATTTCATCAATGACGCTCACTTCGAGGTCGCCGTAAACAGTCATGGCCAGGGTCCGTGGGATGGGGGTGGCTGTCATGACCAAAATGTGGGGAAGCACTTGTCCTTTTTTCCAAAGTTTGGCCCGTTGCGCTACGCCAAATCGATGTTGCTCGTCGATCACCACCAGTCCCAACTGCTTGTACTGCACATCTTGTTCGATGAGGGCATGGGTTCCGACCAAAATGTGGATGTTTCCCGCAAGGAGATCCGATAGCAGCAGTTCTCGCTTTTTCTTGGGGGTGGAGCCGGTGAGTAGCTCCATTCTCAGGCCCAGCAGTTCTACCCATTCGCGCAATCCTTCGTAGTGCTGCGTAGCCAAAATTTCCGTGGGTGCCATCATACAGGCTTGGTATCCATTGTCGATGGCGATTAACATGCTGAGCATGGCAACCATCGTTTTTCCTGAGCCTACATCGCCTTGTATCAAGCGGTTGCATTGCAGTCCCGTTTTGAAGTCGTTGCGAATTTCTTTCAATACCCGTTTTTGTGCGCCGGTTAAATCAAACGGCAGGTGATTGTCGTAGAATTCGTGAAAATATTTACCTACGGTATCAAACACCAGCCCTTTGTAGGTTCGATTTCTGAACCCCTTGAGCAGGAGATGTCGGAGCTGCAAGTAGAAGAGTTCCTCAAATTTGAGTCTGCGTTTTGCTTCTTCCAAGCGAGCGAGGCTTTGAGGGAAATGTAATTCTTTGACGGCGTCTTTCCGACTCAAAAACTTGTACTTGGCGATGATCTCGTGGGGTAGGTTTTCGGGTATGTCGTACAGGCTACTGTTTACCGCATTTTGGGCGGCGGTGACCAAAAATTTATTTTCTAACTTTTTCCGGCGAAGCCCTTCGGTGAGGGGGTAGACGGGCACCAAATTCAGCGGTTTTGTGGGGGCGTTGGGAATGATGGCATCCAGTTCGGGGTGAGCGATGCTTAGCTTTCCTTTGAAGTTGTTGATTTTTCCGTATACCCTGTAAACTGTGCCGGGTTTTAGCATGCGATCCACATAAACGATGCCTTTGAACCAAACCAGTTCAATTTCCCCGCTGCCATCGTGTAGCATGGCTACATACCTGCGACCGTTGCCTTGGCCTGTCATGCCGACGGGACGAATGCTGCCCTGCAGTTGAACCCATACGTCATCGCCCTGTAGGCTGTTGATGCGGTATACTTGCGAGCGGTCTTCATGTCGGAAAGGGTAGTGACTCAGCAAGTCGCCAAGGGTGTGGATACCCAACTCCTTTTTGAGTGCCTCAGCCCTTTGGGGGCCAACGCCTTTTAAATACTCAATTCCGGTATCCAACCAATGGGGCATTTCGCGAAGATAAGTTATCTTCGCAGCATGCTTCAAGGAAAAACCGCCCTCATTACAGGTGCTTCTCGAGGAATCGGGAAGGGAATCGCCGAAGTTTTCGCCAAAAATGGCTGCAATATCGCTTTCACTTTCGCTTCTTCTGTGGAAAAAGCACGCGCCTTTGAACAGGAATTGTCGGAGCAATACGGTGTAAAGGTAAAAGGATACCAATCCGATGCCGCCAACTTTGCACAGAGCATGACTTTGGCCGAGACGGTGATTGCGGATTTCGGAAAAATTGATTGTTTGATCAACAACGCGGGCATCACACGAGATACGTTGATGTTGCGTATGACAGAGGAGCAGTGGGATGAGGTGATTGATACAAATTTGAAGTCGGCCTTCAACCTCACCAAGGCGTTTTTGAAACATTTTTTGGGAAACCGTGCGGGTAGTATCATCAACATGACTTCTGTTGTAGGGGTGATGGGAAATGCTGGTCAGGCCAATTACGCGGCTTCCAAGGCGGGGATGATTGGATTCACCAAGAGCATCGCCAAGGAGCTGGGCAGCAGAAATGTACGTTGCAATGCGGTAGCGCCAGGTTTTATTGAAACCGAGATGACCCATGCGTTGGACGAAACAGTGCGTAAGCAATGGGCTGAAACCATTCCATTGAAGCGCGGTGGAACGCCCGATGATGTGGCCAATGTATGCTTGTTTTTGGCCAGCGATTTGAGTGCTTACGTTACCGGTCAGACCGTTTCGGTTTGTGGCGGAATGTTGATGTAATAGACAGACGGAATTTCGATTATGCCCTTAGATCAGCCCGAAGAGGTTTATCCGTACGAAAAGAACATGGGGTTTTTCGATCACATCGATGAACTCAGAAAGCGTTTGTTTCGCGTTGCGGTGGTGTTGCTTGTGGGCACGGTAGTGGGATTTATCTACGTTGAAAAATTGTTCGAATGGGTTGTGTTGAGTCCATTTTCGAAAGATTTTTTTGGATACCGATTCTTTTGTGCTGTAGGGCGGCAGTTGTTGCATTCGGATGCCATGTGCTGGACGCCGCCGCCGTTGGTGATGCAGAGTCAACAGATACAAGGTCAGTTTGTTAGTGCGTTCAAAATTTCGTTTGTTGTTGGATTTGTCGTTGCTTTTCCGTATATTATCTATCAGATTTGGAGTTTTGTTAAGCCGGCATTGAGCGAGAAGGAAATTCAAAAAACGCAGCGGAGTTTATTCATTGTATCGCTGTTGTTTTTCACGGGGTTGTTTTTTGCCTATTTCTTTTTGGTGCCGTTGGCATCCAACTTTTTGCTTGGGTATTCACTGAGTCCACAGATACAAAACATCATTACCATTTCAAGCGTTACGGGGTTTGTTACTTTCATGAGTTTGGCCACGGGATTGGTGTTTGAGTTGCCGGTATTGATTTACGTATTGGCTCGATTGGGTATTGTAAGCAGTACTTTTTTGAAGAAAAATTGGCGCATGGCGGTGGTGGTCATCTTTTTAATTGCAGGTATAGCTACGCCATCCCCCGATATGTTTAGTCAGTTGTTGTTGGGAGCCCCTTTGATGGGACTTTATGTGGTGGGCATTTATGTCGCCAAACGCGTTGAAAAAAATCGAGAAAATGAACAATAAAACCATTGCCTTAGGATCGGATCATGCGGGATTCGAATTGAAAAGTGAACTTTTAGCCCGGTTAACATCGCTGGGTTACGCGGTGTTGGACAAAGGTCCTTCCTCTGCGGATAGTGTAGATTATCCCGATTATGCGCATCAAGTAGCGTTGTCGGTAGAGCAAGGTGAAGCCCCTTGTGGTATTTTGATTTGTGGCAGTGGTAATGGGGTTTGCATTACGGCCAACAAGCATACGGGAGTTCGCGCAGCTTTGTGCTGGGAGCCTGAAATTAGTGCGTTGGCCAAGCAGCACAACAATGCCAATGTGATTTGTTTGCCTGCGCGATTTGTGTCGCAGGAAACCGCATTTGCGATCGTGGATGCGTATTTGGGTGCAGAGTTTGAAGGCGGAAGGCATCAGAATCGCGTGAGTAAAATTGAAGGTTGAGTATGAGGCCGAAGGAGCAACACGTAACGGTGTCTCATCCTGGATACTCGGATGAGTTTTACAGTGAGGATGAGGCCGCGTCGGCTCCGCAGGAGCCGGCGGCCGAACCCCTGAACCAAACCCACGATACTACCCTGGCTGCCAACTTGGAAGCCGTGAGAATGCTGGGGTTAAAACTTCCCACCGACCCCCGCTGGGTGAACGTGGCAGAAAAAACCATCGAAGAGATTCTCACCGATCACGCCTTCTGTGAGCAAAAAGCTGCCACCATGGGCGTCACCCTAATCGTGAAATTCTCCGATCATGCCCGACTTGTGGATGAAGTTACCCCGCTGGTTGCAGAAGAATGGGGGCATTTTCGCAAAGTGCTCAAGGAATTGAAAAAGCGCGGATTGAATTTGGGCCGACAGCGTAAAGACGAATACGTAGTGGCGCTGCACAATCAAATGAGAAAAGGGGGGTCTCGCGAACAAACCATGATGGAATATCTGTTGGTGTCTGCCATGGTAGAAGCCCGTTCCTGCGAGCGTTTTCGCCTGCTCAGCCTCTACTGTCAAGACGAATACCTAAGAAAGTTTTATTACGAATTCATGGTGTCCGAGGCAGGACATTATCGCATGTTTATCGACTTAGCCAAACACTACTTACCCGAAGATCAAGTGAAACAGCGATGGGAAGAAATGCTTCTGGCGGAAGCAGAAATTATGGCCAATTTGGAATTGCGCGGCGATCGGGTGCACTAACCCAAGCCAACGTCCAATGCCATCATCAACACAAAACCAAACATCAAACCCAATGTGGCTTTGTCGGTGTGTCCATCGCGCTGACTTTCAGGAATCACTTCCTCCACAACTACATATATCATGGCTCCCGCAGCAAAGGCCAATGCATAGGGCAAAATGGGCGTGGCTATCATGACCAAACCCACACCCAACATGGCGGCCAAGGGCTCAACGGCGCCCGACAACTGTCCCCACATGAAAGATTTGCGTCTGGAAAGACCGAATCTACGCAATGGCAATGCCACGGCCAACCCCTCTGGGAAATCTTGAATTCCAATACCAATGGCCAACGCAATGGCGGCCGACAAATCAGCACCTGGCAATCCCTCGGCCACAGCACCAAAGGCAACACCTACAGCCAATCCCTCCGGAATGTTGTGCAATGTGATAGCCAATACCAGCAAAATGGTGCGATTCCAGTTGGTCTTTACACCTTCGCTTTTTTCTATGGGCGAACTCAAATGCAAATGGGGTAAGTATTGGTCTAACGCAAACAAGAAAAAAGCACCGGCCAAAAATCCAATGCCCACAGGTACCCAAGCCATGTTGCCAAATCCTTGGGTTTCAGCCATGCCGATGGCGGGGTTGAGCAAACTCCAAAAACTGGCGGCCAACATGACGCCACCAGTAAAACCCATCAACACGTCCATGAATCCCCGATTTAGGTCTTTCACAAAGAAAACCATAGAGGCACCCAATGCCGTAACAAACCAAGTAAACATGGATCCGGCAAGCCCTTGCATCATGGGTGAAAGTCCTTGAAAGAAACTATGTAAACTGTCCATCATATAGCCAAAGTTAATTGAAATTCTCTTGTTCGGTACTTTGGGTAAATGAATTCACTCCATAGTACACGATCGTTCTCAATAAAAGTACTCGTCGCTCTTTTTGAAGTTTCCGAAATTGAAATGATAGGTAAAGGTGGCCTGCAAATTGCCCCCACGGTAGTTTAGCAAGAATTTTTTATTCAAAAACTCGCCGCCGGCCACCGTTAATTCCATTTCACGACCGATAGGCTGCTGGTAGGTCAAACCAAATTCATAACGATTGCCTTTGGCCGTATTTCCACCCAATCCAATACCCAAGTAATAGATGGGGTAGACGGGTGTAATTCGATTTTCAGTGACCCGAAAGCGTTTGTTGCTGCCATTGTATAGGGTGTCGTCGCCGTATCCAAAGCTATAATTCACCGCTACACCAACCTTCTCTACGATAAATCTCGAGGCGTTGAATTGCTGTCTGAAGGTCAATCCCACAGGAACAACAATACCGGGAATGGAACGTGAAATTTTCGCATTCGTTTTTAAACTGTCGTTGTAAATGCGGTAACCCTTGGTGATGAGACTCAATCCCGAGTTGACAGAAATGTTATCGTTGATGTCGTAGGAAACCAGTCCCCCAATATTCACCCCAGTTTTGTTTCTGCTTGAGAAATTCTGAGCAAGGGTATCGCCAGAAAAGGTTTTGGAAAAGTTGATTCCGCCTGTGATGCCGAGCGACCATGGTGTAAGTCGTTCGTTGCTATTTTGTGCGAATGTGATTCCAAAAACACAGAAAGTGGTGATAGAAAGCAGTAGTTTTTTCATCTTCTATCCACAAAGATAAGAAACCACCCCCGAAGCCGTGAGGTATCGGTCGAACCATTGTAAATTTGTATCGAAATGGTATGGCAAAAACAAGCTTTGGTTGCATTGCGTGAGGCAATGATTTGGTTAGAAACGAGTGAAGATGCCGCGCCCATTTTACAGCAAGCGTATCATCAAAACCGTTGGTTTGAGGAGTCCCAGGTAAAAAAATCACTGCAACAGTGGACATTGTCTTTGTCAGATGAGGCCATCGATGCTTGGTTGCAAGGCTACCAATGGCCGGAAACGCCCCACAATACCCATTTGGGCATCATCATGGCCGGTAACATTCCTTTGGTAGGACTGCATGACATTCTGGTGGGCATACTGGCTGGGTACCGGGTGAGTGCCAAACTGTCCTCAGACGATGCCGTTTTGCCAAAACAATTGTTGTTGAAGGCGGCCACAATGGATTCAGTGTGGTCTGAACGCCTTGTTTTTGTTGAGCAACTCAAAGCGATGGATGTGGCCATTGCCACGGGAAGCAATAATTCTGCCCGATATTTTTCTGCCTATTTCAAACACATTCCCCACATCATTCGCAACCACCGCAATAGTTTGGCTGTCCTCAGCGGACAAGAGACGGATGCGGATTTTATCGCCCTGGGTAGAGATGTTTTTGAATACTATGGGTTGGGCTGTAGGAATGTAACGCACTTGCTACTGCCTCAGAACTACGATTTTACCCCCTTGTTTCAGTGTTGGGATATCCACTATGCCGATATCCAGCATCACAACAAATACATCAACAATTACCAGTATCATCGTGCGATGTTGCTGATGAATTTGGATCCCCATATTGATACGGGCTACGTAATCGCCAAGGAGAAATCAGAGTTGTATGCGCCTGTGGGTATGCTGAATTACTCGTTTTATTCTGAAATGAGTGAAATTCCTCAGCGCATCGAGCAGTGGAAAGACCAGCTGCAATGTGTTGTTTCCACAATCGATGGAATTGGGGCGTTGCCTTTGGGACAATCTCAGTGTACCATGCTCAGCGACTATGCTGATGGGGTTGATACCGCACAGTGGCTATTAGATCAGACCACTCACGCCTAAGACTTCGCGAACCGCTTGCAGCATTTCGGTCGGTTGGGGTAGCGAGGGGTTGAATTCCGTGATTTCTAAGCAGCGCGTTTTGGGATTGCTAACCAGTGTTTGAATCAATAATTTAGCCTGTTCCAAACTCAATCCACCCGGAACCGGAGTCCCAGTGGCGCTTGAAATGGATGGATCCATGGAGTCAACGTCAAAACTGATGTATAAATGTTCGCAGTGCGACAGATGGGCTAGCGCTTTTTCTATGCAGGTCTCAAGTCCGTTTGTAGCAATTTCTTGGGGTTGTATGCTACAGATTCCGTGCTTATGGATTAACGCCTCCTCGGGTTCTTCGTAGTCCCTCACACCCATAAATACCAAGTTTTGCGGTGGAACGGCGTTTCCCATTCCTTTGATGCTCTTGATGGCTTCCCAAAGTTGGGCCTCTTCCGGTGTCACCGATTGTTCGGCGTGCTCCGCATTGTTGTCGTCGATGAGGGCATTGACTGCCATCCCGTGGCTGTTACCCGAAGGGGTCGTGTAAGGAGAATGCAAATCATAATGGGCATCGATCCAAATGACGCCCACTTTGCTAGCATCTACCCATTGGCACAATCCGCTAACACCGCCGATGCCGTTGCTGTGGTCGGCCGTGAGTAATAAACAACGTTGTTGTTTTGTAAGCTGAGCGAGCACAGTTTCGGCCAACGCTGTTTGATGTTGTAGCAGTGCCGATCCGTTTTTGAGGTTGGGACGCGTCTGTTCAGCGAGCGACGAAGGATTTTTACTGTCCGATTGTTGGTGTGGGGTTTCTGTGGCGTTGACAAAGAATAGGTCCTCGTCCCAGGGGGTGTCGTTCTCTTGGGTACGGTAGGAATCTAAAATGTATTGGGGACCTTGACCACTGCCTAATTTTCCAGCGCCTAACTCCCAATTTGAAACGATAATACTGACCTTGTTCTCTTTCATAACCATGCCACAGAATTTCCTATTCTCGCAATATAACGCAATTTTTTAAAATGCAACTGTTAGCGTCGCTGCCATACAAAGTAGGCACCTTGACTGTCAATGAGATTGAATTGATACCGGAAATATCGGTCCGCAACAAACGTAGACTTGGTGATCAAATGCGCTTTTTCGCGGTGGGTGGCATCTTTGATCCACACCCTTTTGGCTTCTTGAATCGGATAGGGGTTGCTTAGGCTTCTGCGAAGTACAAAAGTGTCGGTGAGCCAAGGTCCCTCCATCTGCTCAGGCTTTAATTGACCGTGAAAATAGAGTGCGTAAGAACGAAATCCATGGGTTTCAACCAGGGGTTGCTTTTGCTGGGTTTCAGTTTTCACCGTGGCTGTGAGTTCACTTTGCAATAATGATTCTGCCGCGGGTAACAAAAAGAAATAGGTTGATAAGGTCACCACGCTCATTCCCATGAACAATTTTCCGGGATGTAGTTGCTCATGTAAAAAGTTCTTTACTAAATATGGAAAAACAAAAAACAATATCGTTGTGGCTGGAAGGATTGTAGTGAATCCCCAGGGTTTGTGCTGGTTGATGAGACCTTTTGAAAAGGCATCGAGGTAGGGGAGCGACCAACGCGGTGTTTCTTCCAATCCAAAAACTACAGGCAGGGCAATCATGGCCGTCAACAATCCCAGTGCGGTAATCACCAATACCAATTTCTGTATCCAATGGTTGTGTCCTCGGTTGGTGTGAATGAGGTAGGTGTGATATCCTGCGAAATAGGTCAGAGGGAACCAACACAAACTGCTGTAATGAATGATTTTGGTAGTGACTAAGCTGAATACGATCAAAACCACCCAAAATAGGGTGCGCATTATGGCGTGCCAACTCTCCAAGCCGAAATCTTCCTCCCCCCGCTGAAACAAATAGGGAATCGCCAATGCGGCTGACGGGAAGCACAAAAACAAGAGCACGATGACATGGTAAAACCAAGGTTGATTGTGCCAGGGTATTTGTCCTTTTACCAGCTCCAGTTGATAGGCGATGAAAGAGTCAAAGAACTGCGGTCCCAAATGATTGTAAACTTGCAATACCCAAGTGCCTACAACCAAACTGCAACCCAGCAGGGCAATGAGAATTTTGGACGAAAACAGGTCTTGCCAGCGCCCGCGATACGCAGTGGTAATCAACGCTACCAGACCCAGCAATAGCAGCGCTACCTGGCCTTTTGTGAGTGTAGCCAATCCAATGAACAATCCCACCAAAAAATAGTGCCAGTGCGGACGGCTGTTTTCAGATTCACATCGGGTGATGCGATACCAGTGCCATATCGACAAGAAAATGAACAAGTTGAAAACTGGATCGATGATGCCCGATTTGAAATAAAGCAAAGGGGCAAAACTGAAAGCCATCGCCAAGGCCCAAAATACGCCCAATGTACGTCGGCCCAAATAGTAGCCAATGTGATACGCCAAATTTACCGTGGCAATTCCAGCGAGGGCGTTGGGCAAGCGATAAACAAACGTATGATTCCCAAACAGGGTTAGAAAAAGACTTTGTAGCCAGATGAATAAGGGCGGTTTTTCCCAAAAAGGTTCAAAACCCACTTGCACATAATACCAGTTCCCGGAGAGTTGCATTTCCCGGGCCGATTCTGCAAAATTGAGCTCATCCCAATCAAATAGTGGTGTCGCTCCAAGGCCAGGCAAGAAAATCAGAATTGCTAGGGCGGTAATAATGATGTGTACTTGTGCTTTATTCATCGTTCAGTACCTTCCTTTTCAATGATTTCGCCAATCCCAAGAAAATGATTGAAATGGAACTTCCAGCACAAACATCGATGAAGGAATGTTGTCCGAGATACATGCGAGAGTATCCAATTCCTGCTGCAAATAAAAATGACACGATACCAATCCAGGTGCTTCTATGGTTTTGGGGGTAATTTAGTATCAGCCATCCCATGGAAAAGAAGGCTACTGCAGTGTGTCCAGAAGGAAAGGCTTGCCAATGATGAATCTCAAGTTGATGAATATTTCTAATGAGTGCGGGGTTGATTTCAATGGGCCTCGGAGCGTTTATAAACAATTTTATCCCGGCCACGGTTAGTGCCTGTAATCCAAGTGTTGAGCCAAATATTAATGCGCTCTTCCAGTCTTTGATGAGGGCGATGCAAGCAGCGATTACAATAATGATCCATTCAGCAAGCGCTGAAAAGCGAATAAAAAAATGATCAAGTGAATTGTTGTATGTATGGTGTACCCACCAAGTTATTTGCATGTTGTAACCGAGTAAAACCAGGCACCAACCACAGATAATGGTGAGGATGGACAATAAAAAAAACGGTTGTTTTAACATGCTTCACGCAAAGATAATTACTTCACAACCGCGAAACATTTTGATATTCACGATAAATTGTTTTTTTTGCACAAGTACTCTTTGATCGCCTGATACAGAATGTCTATGAACACAGCTTTGCCCCTAAGAAATAAACTCGAACTTGAATATCCGATGAGGTCATCGGCCAACATTTTGTATCAGTACATCTCAAATCCATCGGGATTGCAAAGTTGGTTTGCCGACCATGTAGGGGTGCAAGGCGGCGATAAGTATAAGTTCAAATGGGATGATGGCACCGAAGCCAATGCCATATTATTGAAAGCGGTGAATAGCAAATACGTTCGCTTTAAAATGGTGGATGCGCCCGATTCAGAAGAGTTTTTGGAGTTCAGAATTGCCCAAGATGCCATCACGGGCGACATCGATTTAATCATCACAGAGTTTGTGAATGCCGGTGATGAAGACAATACCGCAGCCATTTGGGATGCTGCTGTGGATAATTTGAAATATACAATCGGCGGTTAATCTCAGCGATTGAGCTCGCGCAGTGCGAGGTAAGCCAATAAACCACAACCTTGTTCCAGGGAATCCTCATCTACGTCAAACGAAGGGTGATGAACGCTAAATCCGGTGTTTTTCGCTTCGTTTTTCGTGCCCAGTCGATAAAAACAGCTCGGAACGGCTTGAGAGAAATAGGAAAAATCTTCCGCGGCCATCCAAATGCCCAAATCCTCCACGTTTTCCTCTCCGAGGTATTCTTTGGCTTCATCCTGTAAATACTGCGTAAGGGTCTCGTGGTTTTTCAAAAAGGGATAGCCTCGTCGGATGTCGAATTCCAGTTGTCCGCCCATGCCTTCAACCACGCCCTTGGCGATTTGAACCATTTTCTCGTGGGCCTTGCTGCGCCATTGTTCGTCCAACGTTCTGAATGTGCCTTCGATGATGACCTCATTTGGAATGACGTTGGTTGCACCCGCGGCGATGACTTTTCCAAAAGACAACACAGAGGGGATGGCGGGGTTGGCGGCCCGCGAAACCACCTGTTGCAGGGCAACAATAAGGTGCGCGCTGATCAATACGGGGTCGATGTTGAAATGCGGCATCGCTCCGTGGCCTCCTTTTCCGATGACTTTGATGTAAATCTCATCGGTGCTGGCCATATACAAACCCGGACGGAATCCGGTTTTTCCTGTTTCAATGCCGGGCATCACGTGCTGTCCGATCATGACATCCACGGTTGGATTGTTGAGCACACCATCGGCAATCATCAAGGATGCGCCTCCCGGCAGTTTTTCTTCACCCGGTTGAAATACAAGTTTGATGCTGCCTTCAAACGAATCTTTCATCTCTGTGAGCAATCGGGCAGCCCCCAACAAACTGGTGGTGTGAACATCGTGACCGCAGGCATGCATGACGCCTTCTTTTTTGCTTCGGTATGTTCTTCCGTCATTCACTTCAACAATGGGTAAGGCATCCATATCGGCCCGCAACCCAACGACTTTCTTGCTTGGATTCTTGCCTTCGATTACTGCAACAACCCCCGTATTGGCCAAGCGTTGCGTAGTCAATCCCATTTGTTGCAATTCCTTTTCTACCAAGGCCGCCGTCTCGAATTCTTGAAACGATAGTTCGGGGTTTTCGTGAATGTGGCGGCGAAGTTGAATCAACTCCGGCAAAATCTCGCCCGCGCGCTGCTTGATGTGATTCTTAATGTCCATGGTTGGAATTATTGCTGTAGATGAAGTACTTTGCAAATCTAATGGTTTCGTCATTAGAATAAACAAACCCCGAAATCAAGCCATAACCACATCATGATTGTCCAAAGCTCTCTCGACCAATTGCTGAACGCGGTGTCCATAGAGGATGTAGTGGGCGATTATGTTTCACTCAAACGCTCCGGGTCTCGGTACAAAGGTTGCTGTCCATTTCACGACGAAAAAACTCCTTCGTTTGTGGTGACACCCAGCATTGGTATTTATAAGTGCTTTGGCTGTCAGAAAGGAGGTAACGCCATCCAGTTTTTGATGGATGTGGAAAATTTGAGTTTCGTGGAATCGGCCAGAAATTTGGCCAAACGCTACGGGCTGGATCTGATGGAGACCACTTCAGAGAACCAAGATGTTTACCAAGAACAGCAACGACAGAAAGAATCGCTGCAGGCGGCTGTGGATTTTGCCCAGCAGTTTTTTGTAGATCAGTTATTCGATTCCGATGAAGGGAAATCCATTGGGTTGCCCTATTTCAAAGAGCGGGGTTTTACAGTAGATACCATCAAGAAATGGGGTTTGGGCTACAGTCCCGAAAGTTGGGAAGCCTTGGCGAAAACAGCCCATGGTAAAGGGTTTAACCCCGAAGTTATGGTGAAGGCGGGGCTTTTGAAGCTGCGCGACAATGGAACGCACTACGATTTGTTCCGATACCGTGTGATGTTTTCGATTCATGCAGTGACCGGCAAGGTCATTGGATTTGCCGGACGGAAAATGAGTTCCACAGATCCATCGCCCAAGTATGTCAACTCGCCGGAAACAGAGCTGTACAAAAAGAGTGAGGTCTTGTTTGGATTGTATCAGGCAAAAAATGCCATGAAGAAGTTCGACAAAGTCTTCATGACAGAAGGGTATACCGATGTCATTACCCTGCATCAATCCGGAATAGAAAACGTGGTAGCCAGTTCGGGAACGGCGTTGACGCCCGGACAAATAAAATTGTTGAAGCGATTTACAAACAATGTTACCGTGGTTTACGATGGCGACATGGCCGGGATCAAAGCCTCCATTCGCGGAATTGATTTGTTGCTTCAAGAAGGGTTGAATGTGCGGGTTGTTCCATTGCCGGAAGGGCAGGATCCAGATTCCTATTGTCAAACCCTCGGTGGCGAAGGCTTCCTAGATTACATCAACACCCACGAAGAAACCTTCATCTTCTTCAAGGCGAAGTTGTTGATTGAAGACACCAAAAACGACCCGTTGCGCAAGTCGGATGCGGTACGTGAGATTCTAAAAAGTGTTGCTTTGATCAATGATCCACTTAAGCGATCGGCTTTGTCACAGCAGCTGGCTTCCATTTGCGATATCGATCAAGCTACCTTGTTGCAAGAACTGTCGGTGCTATTGAGGCAGCAACAGGTGAAAGAGCGACAGGATTTCGTGAAGGAGGTTTCTGCAGCCATCGATTCGTCGGGTGGGGTGGTGTTTTCTCCAGAGGGCGAGGTCCAAGAGCGCATTCGTGTGAACCTGTTGGAGCACAGAGATCAAGAGTTGGCCCTGTTTCGATTGCTATTGTTGTTCGGGGATCAAGCATTTTCAGAGGAGGGTCAAACCGTGTTTGACTTTGTATGGAATGAGGTTCAAGGGGATGCCAATCTAGCTATGGAAGATGCACTCGCCAAAAAATTGCATGCCGAAATTGAACAGGCCGGAGGCTGGCCCGGAGCACAATTCTTCATACATCACCTTGACAGTGAGATTGCTTCTTGGGCAGCAAGTGTTATGGCCGATGACCATACCTTGAGTCCGGCCTATGCGGAGAATTTTATCGATGTATTGGATGAGGCAACCGCTTATAAAGACCAAGTCATTAATATGTTTTTGCATTTGCGACGCAAAAAAGTGGATGCCATGATAGAAAACTTGCTGGAAATGTTCAAAGAAGAGGGTGCAGAACCAGAATCTGTGGACCTAATGATGGAATATTTGACCGAATTGAACGATTTGAAACGGCAAATCGCCGCCAAATTGGGCAATTCTGTGAGTAGAATTTGAGTTTAATTACTACATTTTCAACAAGTTAGATTTTTGGCACGCTGTTTGCATAATGGGGAGTATGTTCAAAAACAAATTAGCGATTCCAACCCTGGTGCTACTTTTTTTGACCGCAGCAGCTGTCGGTAAGTCAACATTTGGCACCGAGGTTGTTTTGCCAGTATCGGATGTAAAAGCGTCGGATACTTCAGTGGTTGTGGAAGGAGATTCAGTGTATTTCGATTCACTGTCTTTGTCGCTCAAAAAGATTCCATCAGTACAAAATATGTATACGGTTGGAAAGAAGTCCATCGGGAAATGGGCCAAATTGTTTATTGCTGTAAAGATTGTGGAGAGTGGCAATGACGGAGATAACAGCATTTATGCACGTCGCGATTTTAATTTGACCGGGATGCGTCAGCCCAAAGCGCGTAAAACATTGTCATTGGGTGCAACCAAGTCTAACTATGCCACTTTCGCAAGTTGGTATGATTGTATGGTGGATTTTGGTATGTATTTGAACGGAATGGAAAAGGGGTTTAAGAAAAAGTTCCACAAGAATCCAACGAGTAAGGATATGGTACTCTACATGTACGGAAAGTACAACTGTCATCCAGTGTGGAGAGATCGTACTTTATCGGTATTGAAGAAATTTAACTTGAAGTAGTTTTATTGTTCATAGGTTAGTTATAGGGATGAGGCCCGGCGCAAGCCGGGCCTCATCTTTTTCTAATCCATGCCAAACTCAGCAACAAGCCCGAGGCAAATCCACCTGCGCTCACAGCAAAAATGCCAGGGTAATTCCAAGAATTCCCCTCAATGAAGTAGTTGGCGGTAAGTCCCCCCGCAATAATGCCCATCTCTAAAAACATGAACAACATGGCCATCGCCCGTCCGCGGTGCTGCGCATCCGCGGTGTCGCTGGCCCACGCAAACAAACTGGGGGCATTGAATCCCTGCCCAATCCCATAAAATACCGCCGACAGTACAAACCAACCCAAACCCAATTCGCCACAGGCTGTGCAGCCCGTCTGTTGTTGATGATCCAAATCCAACGCCATATACATCAATATCGCCATGGAAAGGACTTGCGAAAACGTGCCAATGGCCGTGCTCCATGCCCTCCCCAACAAATCACTCACCCTGCCACTAACCAAACGGAACAACAGCGATACCCCGATGTAAATACTCAGAAATAATCCCTTGTTGCTATATCCCAACGCCAATGTGAAATCAGACATTACCGTTAATATGGATCCCAGCGAAATACAAACCAAAAACATGATCAAGCTGGGCTTCCACGCCGGCCAATAAAAAAGTTGCTGTATATTAAATTGAAACTTGCGCTTGTGGCTTTCGATTCGCGTCTCCGGCAATTGCATGAACATCACCCACGCCAATGTGGCCAAGGCGGCGCTCACATAATACATCCAATCAATCCCCCAATATTGCGCAATCAATGCCCCCAACGCATAGCCCATGGTGGTGCCCAAGTTGTTAAACATGCCCTGCCAGCCCATGGCCCGACCTCGGTGCGACTCTGCTACCACATCCGCAGTGAATGCCGTGAATCCCGTGGGGGTGAATCCCGTGGAAAATCCGTGAATCGCCCGAACAACCAAAAATCCAGCCACCGTGCTCACCATCGGATAGAAACAGCCTGCCACGATGCAGAATAAACAGCCTCCGATCATGGCAACTTTCCGACCTAAATTGTCGGTGATCCATCCACTAAAGGGACGAGCGATCAATGCGCTCAGCGAAAAGGCGGGAATAATCCATCCCACGTAGTCGCCACCCCCGAGTGCGCGTAGTTCCGCATTCAATTCGGGGATAATGAGGTTGAACGACAAGAAAAAACTCATCGCCCCCAAGCACATAATCCAAAAGGATTTGGGAAAAGCACTGTGGGATTTTTCCGTCGCCGTAGCAGCCATCCTCCGCGATTGTGTTAATGTCGACTGTATTTCGCCACCAATGGCATCAAGCGGCCCTTTCCAAACGCCTTGGCACTTACCCGTAAAATGGGAGGGGCTTGATATCGCTTATACTCGCTCCCGTTGACCAGTCCCACTACCTTGGTAACCACCGACGGTTCATATCCCATGGTGATCAACTCTTCGATGCCTTTACGCTCTTCGATGTAGTGTTTTAACAATTCATCCAATACATCGTAATCTGGCAAGGAATCCGAATCCTTTTGTCCCGGACGCAATTCTGCTGAAGGTGCTTTTACAATGATGTTGTTGGGGATGATTTCTCGATCTCGGTTGATGTATCGGGCGAGTGCGTACACTTGATTTTTATATACATCGCCGATGACGGACAGGGCGCCGCACAAATCGCCATATAAGGTACTGTAGCCCACACTGAGCTCGCTTTTGTTGCTGGTATTCAACAGAATGTACCCCATTTTGTTGCTTATGGCCATCAATAAAACGGCCCTGGATCGCGCTTGCAAGTTTTCCTCAGCCAGATTGAAGGGTTTTCCTTCAAAAACGGGTTGTAAAGTCTCCAAGTATTGGTCGTAAATGTTTTTGATGGGCAGTGTGATGGCCGAATTTCCCAAATTTTTACTCAGTGATTCGGCGTCTTTTACGGAATGATCGGAGCTGAACATCGACGGCATGAGCACGGGATGAACGTTCTCGCTACCCAACGCCTCTGAGGCCAAGGCCTGTACTACGGCACTGTCGATTCCCCCAGATGATCCCATCAAGGCTTGGGTGAAGCCCATTTTTTGGAAGTAATCACGAATGCCAAATACCAACGCTTTGTATAACTGCGCGGTATCGTCGGTGTCCAACGGTACGGAATTTCCAACTGAGAATTTTCCCTTGGCGAAATCCGCGTACACAACGGTTTCTTCGAAGCTTGGCGCTTGAATGACCACTTCGCCATTGCCGTTGACGGCCCTGCTGGATCCATCGAAAAGCAATTCGGTATGTACGCCCACCTGATTCACGTACAGCACGGGCAAGTCAAAACGCGCGGCTTGTCCGCCAAACACCCGATTTCTAAGCGATTGCTTCCCGATGTGAAAGGGTGAAGCCGAGGGATTGATGATTAGGTCTGCACCAAGATCTTTCAGTGCCTGTCCGGGACTCACCAAATACTCAAAATCGTTGTATACATCCCACAAATCTTCACAAATGGCGATGCCGATGTTAACGCCCTTGTATTCGATGATTTGGGCCGATGTTTCGGGTTGAAAATATCGATGCTCATTGAATACATCGTAGGTTGGCAACAAGGTCTTGGCGATGGTGTGTTGAACGCGACCATCGTAGATAAAGCAGGCCACGTTCTGCAACAAACGTCCTTTGCCCGGATTTCGTACTACGCCACCCACGATGGCCGCAATGCCATCGCACGCTCTGGCAATCGCCTCCAGCGCATGTTCGCATTTTTCAACAAAGGAAGGGTAGTCGAGCAAGTCATCGGGCATGTAGCCACAAACAGATAACTCAGAGAATACGACCAAGTCTACATGATCTTGCTTCGCTTGAAACAAGACATCGGCCATTTTGGTGGTGTTTGACTCGAAATCGCCGATGGTGAAGTTGAGCTGGGCCAGTGCGATTTTTAATCCCGACATGCCCGCTTAGAAGAGAATGCCGGCAGAAAGTCCAATCATGTTGGAGCGACCTGAAACGCGGGTATCCTTGAAGAAATCGGTGATGCTATTGTCGAAGCGCAATCCCGCAGTAAACATGGTGTTGCCGGTGAGTTTGTATTCGATACCTGCCCCGAGAATCACAGGGAAACGAACGGTGTTGATATTGTCAATGAAATCATACTCCGTTTCGCCAGATGGACTGTTGGGAATTCTTGTGCCTGAAAATTGATATACGTCGTCGTCCGTGCTATTCGGGTCATGGAAGGTAATACCCTTGTTGCTGGGGTATATAGGATCAGAGTCAATGGTGGTGGTGGTTAACTTTTTCTTCATCGCAAAAGATGGCGCAATTCCAAATTGGAAATAGTATTTCATGTTGCCGATTTCATCGGTTTTCATTTTTATGGCCAACGGTATTTGTAAATATTGAATCTTATAGTTGAATTCTACTTTTTCCGCATTGTAAGTAATGGTGTCGTAACTGCCTGCACTTCCGGCTTTGGCGGTGACATTGCGCAACTCAGAGTTGCTCTTGCATTGCACGGGAATGGTTGAAACCGACAATTCTGTACCCATCCAATAGTTTGAACTTTTAAACATGGAGAAATCTGCGGTTACACCATAAGAAAAGCCCAACCCGAGTCCGCTGTTCGACATTGGACCTTCCTGGATGTTCATCCAAGAGAAATTGGGACTCACACGCAATCCCATTTTTACTGAAGGAGCGTCTTGTGCTTGCAACTGAGACACGCCAGCGAAAAGCAACATAGCAGCTATGCCAAAAGAAGTGTTTCTTTGTAGTTTCATACGTTTTATGCAAAAAAACAACAATCGTTCCATACTCCCTTATGTCATTTATCCCCTTTTGTTGGTGATTCTATTTTCTTGTACACAACAAAAACAAGCCAAGCCCGCGAATTTGGCCTATCTCGACTTTGTTGCGGATTTGGATTCGCTCAGAACCCGGGGTTGTGGGGCATCGGATATCGACAAACTGCGAAAAAAACACGGCAGATTTTTCAACCTGTGGATGTATGAAGTGATGGATTTTGGTCGGTTTGGGCCCATATCCGACACCGCTCGTGCGCAATACCTCCAGTATTGGTTGATGCAAAACCAACCTGTTTTTGGGGTGACGCGCGCACACTATCAACGGTATACCGAATGGAAACCCGCCTTGGAGCAGGCTTGGGCCAATTTACAGCAAGCCATACCCTCTACGCCCAATGCCAAAGTGTATAGTTACCTATCGCAGTTCAGCAACTACAACACATTTGTGGATACCGTGTATGACGCCAAAACGAAGAAGTCCGAGGTGATTTTGGCCTTCAGTGAGGAGTTGTTTTTAAACGATACGTTCCCGGCCTACGCGCTGTTGGACATGCCGCCCTTTTTCAATCGCTACAACAACAGCGATCAAATTGCTTCGCAGTTGATATGGAACTACCTGAAAATGCACCACGAACCCAACAATCCCCGCGCTACCATGTTGGATGAAATGGTGTTTCAAGGCAAGCTGTGGTACAGTGTGCTTCAGTTGTTTCCAAAGCGAAACCCTTGGGAATTGCTGGGCTATGAAAAGGCAGAATGGGAGTGGATGATGCGCGAAGAAGGTCAGATTTGGAAGCATTACCTCGACAAACAAATTCTGTTTAGCACCAAGTTTAACGACTACAAACGCTATTTCGCTTTCGGTAATAAAACCTATGGTGGCGGTGTGCCGGAGGATTGTCCACCCCTGATAGGGAATTTCATTGGGTTGCGCATCGCCCAGGCCTATGCCGATAAAAATCAAGCGGGGTTAGAGCAAGTGTGGCAGCCAATGAAGTCGAATGTGTTTTTGCAAGCATCAACCTACAACCCAATCAAGTAAATTTGCACTCCATCATGAATCAAGCGTTAAAAGCCTACATGGATACCCGATTGCGGGAAAATCAATTCATCCAATACATTGGATTGGAGCTCACCGATATCGATCTGCACACAGCGAGTATGTCGCTCAACATTGAGGACCACCACATGCAGCATACGGGATTCACCCACGGTGGGGTAACGGCCACGCTTTGCGACGTAACCACTGGGATTGCTGCCTATACCGCTGTTTACAATGGCACGGAAGTATCAAAAAACGTGGTCACTGTAGATTTGAAAATCTCCTATGTAAATCCATCCACGGCGCCAAAATTGCGGTCGGTGGGCAAGGTGACCAAAGCCGGTCAGAATTTGATTTTCTGCGAAGGGCAGGTATACGATGTGTTCCCCAATGGCGATGAAAAACTGGTGGCTACCTGTGTGAGCATCATGGCCGCGGTGGATATTCCATTAAAATCGACTGTTAAACCGTCCTAACCATGAGTGGAACCAAGTACAGAGACGTATTATATGCCAATTACCATACGAATCAGAGTGGTAGGGCTTCTTTGACGGATGCTAAATCGTTGTTCAATCGTGAAAAAAAGCAATTTGAACGGGAGATTTTGCCCAAACTTCGATCCTTGCCCAAGAATGCAAAGGTGTTTGATTTGGGCTGTGGCAGTGGTAGTCTGATTGCCGCGTTGAAAGGGGCCGGGTTTACGTCTGTTTCTGGGATGGATTTGAGCGAAGAACAAGTGAAGATGGCCCATGGAATGGGTGTTTCGGAGGTGATGTTGGGCGATGCAATGCAGTACTTGCGCGATACTGCGGAGGGGTTTGATGTGATTACGGGGATGGACATCATAGAACACTTTACCAAAGATGAGTTGGTGGAGTTGTTGCAGTTGATTCAGCGCAAGCTGAACGCCGGGGGCATGGCGATTTTTCGTACACCCAATATGGACGCTCCCGTGGCCAGCGCGTTCGCGCTGGGCGACTTTACCCACGAGAATTACCTCAATGCCAGTTCCGCCGAGCAAGTGATGCTGTCCTGTGGATATCAGGACGTGGCCATCTTGCCAAGCACCATGCGTGTGCAGGGCCTATTCAAAGAAATCATTAGACGCATTACCTACGATTGGTTGGAACTGATTCTCAAGTTGCAGTTGTTTGCCACCGCCCGCAGCACGCGCAATATTTTGTTCACGCCCAATTTAATCATCGTTGGTTGTAAAAAATGACATTCCTCCATGAGTCATAAAATTGCCATGATTACCGGTGCCAGTAGCGGCATTGGTTATGCAACGGCCCAAACGCTGGCCAAAATGGGTTATGATTTGATTTTGGTGGCCCGCAGGGCCGATCGACTTCAATCGTTGTTACAATCGCTTCAATCCAATCCGGACACGGCGGGTGTTCGTGTGTACACAGAAACATTGGATGTGCGGTCGCTCCCAGCGGTAAAAGCCTTTTATCAAACACTGCCGTCTACATGGAAAGACATCAATGTGTTGGTGAACAATGCGGGTTTGGCAAAAGGACTTTCCAAATTTTACGAAGGCGATACAGCGCATTGGGATCAGATGATCGATACCAATGTGAAAGGGCTGATGTATGTGAGCAGAACGGTGGTGCCTCACATGATTGAACGTGGCACAGGCCATGTAATCAATATTGGATCTATTGCGGGTAAGGAGGTGTACGACAATGGGAATGTATACTGCGGGACGAAATTCGCGGTAGACGCACTCACCAAGAGTATGCGTTTGGAGTTGGCGGTGCACGGCGTGAAAGTAACAGGCATTCATCCCGGGGCTGTGGAAACGGAATTTAGTATCGTGCGTTTCGATGGCGATGAGCAACGCGCCCAGAAAGTATATGAGGGGTTCGACAATCTCATTGCGGAGGATATCGCCGATGCCATTGCGTATGTGGTGTCGCGCAAGCCCCATGTAAATATCAATGATTTGGTGATTATGCCTCAGGCCCAGGCGGTGGCGGGGGTTATCATTCGCAAGGAATCGTAAAGGTTATGAGTAATAAAAACAAGCACAAATCGGGCATCGTATATAGTACCAATCCCGACTACCAATACAACGACGGGTTGGAGCAGGAGCAGGAGACATTGCCGCCGGCTCAGCAAAAATTGTATGTGCGCAGGGAGGTTCGCAATGGCAAGCCTTGCGTGGTGATCAAAGAATTTGTGGGCAGTGGTGATGACCTAAAATCGTTGGAAAAGGCATTGAAATCTCATTGCGGGGTGGGGGGCAGTGCCAAGGATGGCGACATCATCATCCAGGGCGATTTGCAAGCTAAGGTGAAGGCCTATCTTGAGGGTAAAGGCTACAAAACCAAGGGCTGAGCTTGTGGCGAGATTGTTATTTGACTTTAAAGTGCTTGTGTATGCGGCTGCCCGGGTGTACTAAAATTAGGGGCTGATTCCAATTTTACAGATTTCAACACCTCAGGGTTAGCATTTTTTTGGCGATTTGCTTCGACAGAGCGGTTCAATTTACTAAACCCACAGGAGGGACAATTTCAGCGTTTTTCCCAGTTGTTAGCAATTTGTGGTTTTTTAGTATAACTTCGTTTAGTCACACTTATGTCCATATTGTGCTGCTGACCTACAGAAATATTGCATTTTATCGTATGCAAAAAAAAATAATAAAAGTTCTATTCGTTGCAACTTTTCTAATGTGCGCTGATATCAAGAGTCAGCAATTTGATGTGACTTTGACACAAAATTTGGGTGGGTATACCTCCGACGATCCAGCGATTTTTAGAGAATTCGTTCATTGTAAATCAGTTAATACGGGCAATACTGTGTGTATGGGCACGGTAGATGGATTATCAACACCACTCCATTTTTTTATGATGGAAGTTGATTCATTAGGTGTAAAAGTTGCAGCGAATTGCCGGAGCATAGAGTCATTCCCAAATACAAAGTCAATTGTATTAATGGATTTAAAACCTCTTAAAAGAAAAAATGGTTATGTGGGCTGTGGATATCAATTTTTAAAATCGAATCCTGGAATTCTAAAGCCACTTACAATGTTATTAGATGCGACAGGATATCCAACGACTGCTTACACTTACGATGACTCAGGGATATTTACAAGAGTTTGCCAAAATACCAACGGTGATTTTATTTTTGTAGGCTCCAAAGGTAATTCCACATTCGTTAAAAACGGGAATCGTGTAGCATATGTTGTAAAGACAGATTCGACTCTAATTCAGCAATTTTATATGACATTTCCAAGTGTAACGTCTGTAGAATCATTTGATGTTATTAGTGACATTGTAGTTAAGTCAAAGGATAGTGCTATTGTGGCCGGTTCAATTACAACTAATTGTATATCAGGTGGTGGGGTCAAAGTACAATCAATATTAATATGTCTCAATCCAAACAATGGAGCAATTCATTGGCATCAAAATGGTTTCAATAGTAATTATGTATCACCGAAAATAGCATTAATGAGGGATACCGTGTACGTGGTTTTTAACGCAGGGCCGCCCAATAGGCCTGTTATCACCTATTTTTCTGCTATCAATGGTGGTTTCTTGGATGGCAAGTTCATTTTAGTAAATACCATTTTAAATTGTGAGAATCAGTATATAAATTCGGATACCGTGTTATTTCAGAATATTGCATTAATAGGTCTCAATAAAATCTTTATTTCTGGAAAAGTTATTCATCAAAGTGGTCAATTTCCCATAGATTTTGAATTTGAAAAGTCGAATTGGAATATTCACAATAGTAATGTGTATTTCTCCAAATATAAATCTGCAAATTACGATGGTATGAGTTATTCTGTATATCATATAAATTCAGGCTGTATTGGGGGTTCGTATATTTTGCCAATTTTTTCCGTGAATTCTTGTGTGTTAAATTCTCACCAACGACTATCTACAATCGAATCAAACACTTTTGCTGCGAATAAAATAGGTCCTTATTATTCTTATTTTCCTTGGTTGTTTTCAAATAATTATTCCGCAGTAACAGGAAAAAGTTCAATTAATATTAATTTTATCCCAATTCCACCATTGCTGTCAACTACAATTAGTGTAATGACTCCCAGTGTTCGTCAAAGGGCAAGTTTTGCCTTAACTGTAAATTCAATTTCAGTACAGCAAGCCGGATGTAAAGGATTTTACACACCTTGCAATTGTTATCACTGATTATGTTATTTATGGTAATTGGAGTTTTACAATTTTTACGATTATTTAAATTTATTATTCTATGTTATATTGGATCAATATGGATTTGTAGTGATATTTTTGCTCAGTACACCTATCCTGTTTATGGCGGTGTGATGAGGTCAAAAGGATCTACTGACTCAATTTCTGGAAACATCGTATCCATCCATAGTGCAACCAATCAAAAAATCAGATTAACCAATTACAGGGACTTGGACACCTCCATTAGCGTAACGGCCAACAAATCCTTGGATTTATTTGTAAAGAAAAAGTACTTCTGTTTGGGGGTGTCAAGCAATAAAACTGCAGCAAATCGCACCATTTTTGTCCTCTCTAGCAATCCTCTTACTGTTTCAGCCTTGGATATTTTTCAGTCCTCAGGGCATTCTAAACAAATGACGAGTCCTGCAGGTTCCTACCAATCCATTGAAAAATCGAGGTGTGGAAGTAGTTATGTTCTATATCACCCCAAAACTTGCCACTTTTCTTACACGCCTTCTACAACAACAAATGCGTATCGGGACTTTTCCTATTGTTTTACCGTGGTTGCTTTTGAAGACCAAACAAAGGTCCTATTTGATTTGAATTTCGATTCCGAAAATGGACGTAAATTCACCAAAACGCTCAATCGTGGAGAAACCTATCAATTATCGATCAATTACCCCAGAACCCCTTTTGCCAATAATGAAACCGACTTCAAATTACACATTGTCAATGGCGGTAGAATCACATCAGCCAATTGCCAAAAAAAATTGGCTATTTATTCCAACAACACTGGTTATGGATACACAAAAAGTCAAACATGGCTGCAAATAGATCCGGGCATCTATCCTTTCAGCGGCAATGAAATTGAACAACTACAACCATTACCGTCGTGGGGTTATGAATTCGTGTTGGCTTCTGAAGGAAAGAGTTATCAGGGCAACACCTATCATATTTTCAGCTACAAGGACAATACACTATGGATCAACAATAAAATGTTGAATATTTTGAAAGATACTGTCATTTCCGACACTCTTTTTTACAGCCCCATATATGTGAAATCCCTCAAGCCCGTTGCCATTACACAATACGTATCGGGAGCAAAAAATCAATCAGCATTTGGAGCACCCGACGACAAAGTGTACGCCAATGTGTTGGACTTTGCAAGTATTCCTCCAACCCATGCCTTAACGAAAGAAATCACCTTACCCATACCAACACCTATTGGCACAAGTCAAATGAATCGGGCGGTAGTATTTTCACCGGGCAACAATAAAATTGAGGTTAACGGAAAACCCTACACCCTAACCAAAAAAATCGGAAACATCTATTGGGGATCGATTCAACATACTCAGCAAGACCTCTTAAATATTAAGTCATCTACTGGCTTCAATGGCTACTTAATCCATACGGGGTCCAGCGATACATTTAAGTCGGACTACTCAACCACCTATTTGGCCGGAGTCATGACTTTATTCAACGGATGGGATTCATTGCAATCTCGCATTCGGGTGAACAAGCAAGGCGTCCACTGGTTTGGCGTGGATGATACCGGCGTTGCAGTGGCTTGTGTTGGTGCAAATACCAATTTTGCCTTGGAGGCGGGTTTGCGAAAATTACAAAATGTAACCTGCTATATTGATGGAAAACTCGCAAGTAAATCCGCGGATTTTAATTGGAAGTTCACCGACACCGGTAAAGTGAAGATTACCTTTAATTATGAATTCGGTGATTACGGTTGCGACAGCGGGGTCCAGTTTTCAATCAGTCGTTGGATAAAAATTTACCAAAATGTAGATCGAAAGCCATTCTCAGATACCACGGTGTGCGCCGGAGATACCCTCCGATTTCTTTCGAACAATGATTACTTATCCAAGGTAAAATGGTTCAGTCCCACCACCAAAATCACTTGCGATACCTGTAGAACCTTAACTTATATCGCCAAGCCTAACGCAAAAAGTCGATACTTACTCACCATCCAAAAGCCTGCATGCAATGCCTATAACGACACGTTTTCTATTCAGGTGAGGGATTCGTTGAGGATTGAAATGCCACATGATTCTATCTATTGCATGGGCGATACCTTAAGAGCCTTTCTATCGGGCAGCGGTGGCTTGCCAGCGCAATACCAATGGCTCTATACATTCAATGGTGATACGGTACAATTGAATCACAAAATGCTTGAACCTGGACAGTGGTCAATTACACTCTCGGATGGTTGCACGAAGAAGTCTATGGTAAAGACATTTGACATTTATGTTGACACCACCCAGTTGAAAGTTGACGGCATTGCTGATTCGATGTGCAAGGGCATGAAGGTGTTTGATTTGAATACTGTAAAGGCAAGTCCGAAAGACGGGAAATGGTATCTCCAAGGGTTATTGCTAAATTCTGTAACCGCCGTTCGATTGGACTCGTTGTCGATTTATCCCATGCATGTGATTCTTAATTATTTTTATCAAAACGGCAATACGGGCTGTATGTTTAACCATACCGATTCATTGTGGGTAAGCGATACCCTAAAAACAACTTTGGGTCGCATCGATGGCATCTGCAAGGAGTCTAAGTTGTGGGATGCGCCGAAGGAGTTCAAATCAACCGGCGCCGGTGTTTGGTACTCGCCCACCGGGGGTTTGGCGATCGACAGCATGGGTAGGATCACCCCCCGAAATTCTAGCGCGGGTACGTTCAAGGTGAACAAGCATTTTACAAACAGTCAGGGCTGCGAATACCAGTCTGAAGGACAGATTAGCATCGCACCTGCGGTGTTGAGCATCAGCGGTACGTTGAGTGCTTCAGCGGGCAAAGTGCCGTTGATTGTGGATTTCGAGGGCAAGAACGGCATTGCAGGTGCCACGCAATACAAGTGGATTTTTGGAGATACAAAACAAGCACCCAAGGACACGGCTTGGGGCGCATCGGTGAGTTATACCTACAACGATACGGGCAAGTTTTACCCCCGATTGATTGGGGTGGCTGGCGGCTGTCGAGACACCATCAATTTGGGTGCGGTGAGTGCACGATTGCTCGGCACAAACCCACTGAGTGAGAATCTCACGGTGAACCTTTATCCCAACCCCAGCGGAGCAGGCAATGAGGTGGTGCTGAGTATTGAAGGCAATACCAAATCGAGGAGCATTGCGGTTTATAACTCTGTGGGCAGCAGGGTGTCATCGTATCACATTGAAAAAGGAGGATATGAGATCACCTTGAAAACGTCAATCCCAGGAATCTATTTCATCCAAGTGGAAGGCGCCGGGAAGTTATTGAAATGGTTGGTGAACTAACAATTACCAAAACCATGAATTTTACCTTTGTTTAATTGGTTTTTACAATTCACAAATTTGCGTTTCAGGTTGGGTCAATTTCTGTCCAACTAACGGGTGATTGTTTGTACCATTATTCGAATTACTTCGATTTCAGGAGCTCGGAGAAGGTCTTCTTGAATTTTTCAACTTTTTCGCTCACTACGTAGACGCAGTATTGGTTTTCGGGGTTGTTGGCGAAGTAATCTTGGTGATAATCTTCGGCCGGCCAATAGTTACTGAGCGGTGAAATTTCCGTAACCACTTTGCCATCGGCGGCCCAGAGTCCGCTTTCTTCTACGGCTTGTTTGCTGGCTTTGGCGATGCGCTCTTGCTCCTCATTCATGAAGTAAATGCCACTTCTGTATTGCGTGCCGATGTCGTTCCCTTGTCGGTTCAACGTAGTGGGGTTGTGGATGCGCCAGAACACTTCCAAAATTTGTTGATAGGAGGTGAGGGTAGGATTGAAATAAATTTTTGCTACTTCGGCATGGCCGGTTCTCCCTGAACACACTTCCCGATAGGTGGGGTTCTTTATTTGTCCGTTAGAATAGCCTGATTCTACGTTGATGATGCCTTGCATTTGACGATAAACGGCGTCGAGGCACCAAAAGCATCCACCGGCGAGAACGCAGGAGTCGATAGGTTGTTCAGTAGACTGATTCATGGTAGTATGGGGGTTGGTATTCGAATTTTGTGTATTAATGGGTTTTGCGTTGTTGGATTGTTTGGCTTCTGTATTGCAGGCGCTGAGGGTCCAAAGCAGGAGCAAAAGTAGGATGTTTTTCATGGGTTCACTGGGTATTAGGCCTAGGGCAGCGTCATTTCACCCGGTGAAGTTGGGTGTTGATGAGGGCTACGCCAACGCCAACCAATATTCCAGTAACAACATCGGAGGGATAATGTTTGCCTGCAGCGATTCTCAGGGTTGCGGTGGTAAGGGCAAGGCCGCCCGCCGCGTACGCGGCGGGGCGGCCCCACGAAGCCATATCCCGTTGATTGAAAGCCATCATCAACGCCGTTGTTGCCACCGTGGCCGTAATCGAACTGTGACCACTGAAAAAACTGTAGTGATCATCCCGGCGGTCCGAAACAAATCCGGGCGCCTGCGTGTAAGGTCGGTTCCGGGCCGCCAACACCTTCACCGTTTGGGTGAGATTGGCCGTGAACCACACATTTTGAACCCCCACCGTGATATATTGTAATCGCTGGTTTTGGGGTAGGGCCAAAGCCAATACCCCCGCCGCCATTGCCGTGCCCATCGCCATACCATCCGAAATCTTTGCCGTTTTGGGCGACAATCGATATTGTGCCGCCGCATCCAATACCGGCACCTGCCAGGTGCGCACCGGTCCGCCCCAATGGTTGTGATCGGCCAACAAATTCACACCCGTGTGCAGTGAAAGACCTACCGCCATACCCACTTCTTGTTTCGACTTCAAGACTAAATACTGACCGCGCAACGGCGCCATCGCAAAGAAAATAATGCACAATTTGATAAGTGTCAAACATACACCAGATGCGGGTCGACGTGTGTTTAAGGCCTTGTTTTTCAAGTGGTTGAAATTAATTGAAATTTGCAAATGTTCGAAAATATCTGTGCGTAAGTTCATTGGCAAAGAAACAGGTTTTGTAGGCAGTAACCGCAAATACAATAAGTACCTTTGCGGTGCCAAAGTTATTTCTTTTACAGCATGAATAATACCGAAATCATCGCGTCGATTAAAAATCACGCCCAGACCGTATTCGAAAATCTAACCACCGACGAACTCGTTGCCAAAGCCCTTGAAAGAAATGAGGGACGTATCACCTCCCAAGGCGCCCTGGCTGCCGATACCGGTGAGTTCACAGGTAGAAGTCCGAAAGATAAATTCTTGGTCAACGACGCCCAAACGGCGGACTCAGCTTGGTGGGGTGCAGTAAACCAACCCTTTGAGGAGGCGAAGTTTGATGCCCTGCTAAACAAAGTGATGAATCACCTTGAAGGCAAAGAGGTTTTCGTGCGCAATGCCTACGCTTGTGCCGATCCAAAAAATCGCCTGAACATCCAAGTAGTAACCGAGAGCGCTTACCAAAACTTGTTCGCCAAACACCTCTTTTTACGTCCTTCCGCCGAAGAAATTGCCACTCAACCCACCGAATGGATCATTGTTGCTTCGCCCTCTTTCCGTGCCAACCCGGCCGAAGATGGAACCCGTCAGCACAACTTTACCATCGTGAGTGTGAGCCGCAAAATCATCTTGATTGGTGGTTCTGGCTACACCGGTGAAATCAAAAAAGGCATATTCTCTGTCTTGAACTACATCCTGCCCCACGAGCGCAATGTGTTGAGCATGCACTGCTCTGCCAACATCGGCGTGAATGGCGATACCGCCCTGTTCTTTGGATTGAGCGGAACCGGAAAAACTACGTTGAGCGCCGACCCCAATCGGAAACTCATTGGCGACGATGAACATGGTTGGTCAGATACCGGCGTTTTCAACTTCGAAGGCGGTTGCTATGCCAAATGCGTAAACCTTACCGAAGAAAAAGAACCCCAAATTTGGCATGCCATCAAGCACGGGGCCTTGGTTGAGAATGTGCGTTTCTTCGAGGGGTCTGACGTGGTGAATTACGACGATATCTCCGTGACGGAAAATACCCGTGTGGCGTATCCTATCGACTACATCGACAATATCGCGGTACCATCGGTGGGTGATGCGCCGAAAAATATTTTCTTCCTTACCGCCGATGCGTTTGGTGTATTGCCTCCGATTTCAAAGTTGAATCCCGGACAAGCGATGTATCAGTTCATTAGTGGTTACACGGCAAAAGTGGCGGGTACAGAAGCCGGGGTTACCGAGCCTCAAGCGACCTTCTCTTCTTGCTTCGGACAAGTGTTCTTGCCTTTGCATCCAACGGTGTATGCCAAAATGTTGGGTGAAAAATTGAGCGCCAATCCCCATATCAACGTTTGGTTGGTGAATACCGGCTGGAGTGGGGGTGGATACGGCGTGGGCAGTCGCATGAAGTTGTCGTACACCCGTGCCATGATCACCGCGGCATTGGAAGGCAAACTCAATGGCAGCTTTACCCCACATCCCGTGTTTGGGATGATGATGCCCGATGCCTGCGAAGGCGTTCCATCGGAATTGTTGCACCCAAGAAATACTTGGGCCGACAAAGAAGCCTACGATAAGCAATGTGAGAAATTGGCGCACTTGTTCAACGACAACTTCAAGAAGTTTGAAGACGGTGCGAGCGATGAAATCAAACAGGCTGCGCCCAAGGTGAGCGCGGTAGGTTAAGTTTCTGTTTCCTATATAATCTGAGTTCAAAAGGCGCCCGCTAGCGGGCGCCTTTTGCTTTATCTTCACTATCTTTGCGGAATGGCGCTCAGCAGTCACGAAATCAAAGAGAAGTTTTTGGCATTTTTTGCCTCCAAACAACACACGTTTGTGCAAAGTTCACCCATCGTAGTGAAAGGGGATCCCACCTTGATGTTCACCAACGCGGGTATGAACCAGTTCAAGGATTATTTCTTGGGTAACGCAGAAGCACCCTACAAACGCGTGGTAAACTCGCAGAAATGCCTTCGTGTGAGCGGAAAGCACAACGATTTGGAAGAAGTGGGCCACGACCACTATCACCATACCATGTTTGAAATGTTGGGTAACTGGTCGTTCGGTGACTTTTTCAAACAAGAAGCCATCGCCTGGGCTTGGGAGCTGATGACCGAAGTCTATGGATTGCCCAAAGACCAACTCTATGTGACCGTATTTGAAGGGGATCCTGCGGCCAACATTTCGTTTGACCAAGAGGCTTATGATCGCTGGGCTGAGTTTATCGACCCCAAACGCATCCTCAAAGGCAACAAGAAAGACAATTTTTGGGAGATGGGTGATACAGGACCCTGCGGTCCGTGTTCGGAGATTCATTTCGATATGCGTTCGGCCGAGCAGCGCGAGGCCATAGATGGCGCGACGCTCGTCAACCAAGACCATCCCGAAGTGATTGAAATTTGGAACCTGGTGTTCATGGAGTTTAACCGCAAAGCCGATGGTTCCCTAGAACGCCTACCCGCACAACATGTAGATACAGGTATGGGTTTCGAGCGTTTGGTGCGCGGCATACAGGGCAAATCCAGCAACTACGACACCGATATTTTTCAATTCATCATCCAAAATACCGCCAAATTGTGTGGCAAAAATTACGGGGATGAAGAGAAGCAAGACATTGCCTTCCGCGTGATCGCGGATCACCTTAGGGCCGTGAGTTTGTGTATTGCCGACGGTCAGCTCCCATCGAATACCGGTGCGGGTTATGTGGTGCGACGTGTCCTAAGAAGGGCCGTGCGTTATGGGTATTCCTACTTGGGATTCCAAACGGCGTTCTTCAACCAGTTGGTGCCCGCCCTGGCCGATTATTTTGCGGGTAGTTTCCCCGAATTGAAGGCCCAAGAAGGCTTTGTTCAGCGCGTGATCCAAGAAGAAGAAAATGCGTTTTTCCGCACGTTGAGCACCGGCATGGGTCGCTTGAATACCTACATCGAACAGCACCCCCATGGAGTGGTAGATGGTGCTACGGCATTTGAATTGTACGATACCTTCGGTTTTCCTATCGATCTCACCGATCTGATTGCCCGTGAGCGCGGTTGTTCTGTGGATATGGACGGGTTTCAAGCGGCCTTGCAAGCCCAAAAAGACCGTTCCAAAGCCGATGCCGCCAAACAAACCGGCGATTGGCATGCCGTGATGGATGGCAGTGACGAGTCGTTCTGTGGCTATGATACCACCCACTGTCAGACCCAGATCAGTCGCCATCGAACCATCGTGGCCAAAGGCAAGAATTTATACCAAATTGTGTTGGATGTTTGTCCTTTCTATGCCGAGAGTGGTGGACAGGTGGGCGATACCGGGTATTTGGTTGGAGCCAATGGCGAGCGAGTGCGCGTGTTGGATACCCACAAAGAAAATAAGCTGCATGTTTTGGTGTGCGATAAGCTACCAACGGATTTGAATCAGGTGTTTGAGGCCAAGGTCGACGATGAACGTCGTGCCAAAATCAACGGAAACCACAGCGCTACCCATTTGATGCATAGCGCGTTGAGAGAGGCGTTGGGAACCCATGTAGCCCAAAAGGGTAGTTTGGTGAATGAGGCGGCGTTGCGGTTCGATTTTTCTCATTTCGGCAAAATGACGGAAGAAGAAATCTTGGCCGTGGAACAGCGGGTAAACGAAAAAATCCGGGAAGGCATCGCCTTGAAGGAGCACCGCAATGTGCCCATCGCAGAGGCGCAGAAAATGGGCGCTACGGCCTTGTTCGGTGAGAAATACGGTGAGTTTGTGCGCGTCATTGAGTTTGATGCGAATTACTCCATGGAATTGTGTGGCGGAACCCACGTGGCCAATACGGCGCAGATTGGTTTCTTCAAAATCTTGGGCGAGTCGAGTGTGGCTGCCGGCGTTCGTAGAATAGAAGCGGTAACCCAACAAGCGGCGTTGGATTATATCAATCAACAAGTGGAAGAGTTAGCGCGCGTGAAGCAGGTGTTGGGCAACCCCAAGGATGCGGAAGCTGCGGTGGTTAAGCTGATGGAAGAACATGCCGATATGCGCAAGCAGATAGAGCAGTTCCAAGCCCAGCAAGTGCAGGTAATCAAGGATGAATTGTTGGGTAACGTTGCCCAGGTGGGTGGTATTCCCATGGTGTTTGCCAAGTTGACCCTGCCCAATGCGGATGCGGCCAAGCAGCTTTGTTTCCAATTGAAGCAGTCGCTCAGCAATCCAGTGGTTGTGTTGGCGTATTTGGCCGAGGAGAAGCCGGGACTTGCCATTTATATCGACGACCAATGGGTGGCGGAAAAGGGTTGGAATGCCTCTCAAATGATTCGCGACTGTGCCAAGGAAATCCAGGGAGGGGGTGGCGGACAGCCATTCTTCGCAACCGCGGGTGGTAAAAATGCCGACGGGTTGGATGCCGCACTGGCGTCGGCCAAACAACTGCTCGGAGCCTGATTGGGCCCGGCGTAGACGGTTTTTTTGTATAATATCCCGAGAAGGGAAAGTAGTTTATCCGTGAAACAGCTTCACCACTTTTTTTGTTTCGAAAAAGGGTTGGTCTGAATAGATGTCGCCAATGGCGTGCAACTTGATTTTGGTCTTTTGCGAGTATTCGATGACCTCATTGATTTCTGCCGCCAAATCGCCGCCTTTGAGCAGGAAGAACCGGGGTTTGCCACTCCAATGGTTTTCCATCCATTTCCACAGTTCAATGGCGGGGGCCACGGCACGGGCTACGGCACCATCAAATTTCATGGGTAGTTGCTCGGTGCGATGTTGTATGGCAGTGGCATTTTTGAGTCCCAGCGCATCAATAACAGCCTGAACCACCGCGATTTTCTTGCCGATACTGTCCACCAGCGTGAATTCCACATTCGGAAACATGATCGCCAAGGGAATGCCGGGGAAACCACCGCCCGTGCCGATGTCGATGAAGTGCTGACCGGGAATAAACTCGCAGGTTTTGGCCAAGGCCAGGGAATGAAGTACGTGATGCACGTAAAACATGTCCATATCCTTGCGGGAAATCACATTCACGCGGGCGTTGTGTTCGGCGTACAAGGGACCCAACTGCGTGATTTGTGCCTTTTGTGCTGCGGTGAGGTTGGGGAAGTGTTCGAAGATGATTTCAGGTCCTACCATTTGATTTTCTTTGAAAAAAACGCGTTGATGCCCACTACCACATACCAAAAGGATTCAAAGAGGTTGAACAAAGGGTATAGTGGGATGGATTTGTGCATTTGGAGGAGTTTGCCTTTTTGGTGGTAAATGATCCACTCTGGAACCAGCTTGACGATGAGCGCCAAAGTAGGCCACAGCCATTGTGATCCCAAAATATACCAAAGGATGATGCCGAGCCAAAAAAACAGCTGCGCCATGGGGTGGATGGCCAACAATTGTTTTACACCCCTTTGGTAGGATTTGGCTACCCACATCTGACGGTTTTTTTGTTTCCAATAGAATGACCATGTGGAGGGTCCATCAGCATAGGTGTACGCCTCGGGGTGAATACAGGCAACGGTGTTTTTGGCATTGGCGGCTTCTTGTACAAACAGGGTGTCGTCACCGGCGGGTAAGTGGTGGTGACTGCTGAAGCCATTGACACTGTCATAGGCAAAACGAGAGTAGGCCAAATTTTTACCATCTCCCATGAAGGGCTTGCCCACGGCTGATAATCCCAGCGAATGGAGTGCCATGAGCAGTGATTCGTGTTGGGTGAGTGCTCCCAGAAATCCTTTGCCGGTTCTTACGGGCGATACCCCCAAAATCAGTTGTTTTTCTGCGGAGAACTTACAGGCCATGTGCTTTAACCATTGGTCGCTGCTGGGAACGCAATCTACATCGGTGAGCAGAAAATGCTGGTATTGGGCTTTTTTGATGGCCAATGTGAGGGCGAGTTTTTTGCCACCCATTTTTACAAAGTCCGCATCCAAAGAAACCACCTTCAATTTTGGGTGAATTTGTTGTTGTTCGATGAGGAAAAGGGGCGTGTCATCAGTACTTCTGTCGTTGGCAATGATGACTTCAAAATTGGGATAATCTTGCGCGAGCCACTGGGGTAGATGTTTTTCCAGTTGCGCTTTGGCGTTGCAGCTTACCACGATGATGCTTACTCCAGGCAATGGACTGGCCGACGTTGGCGCATCGGTTCGTTTGACTTTTAGGAAGTAGCCAAACAAAAAGATGAAAATAAAGAGTGAGGCCAATCCTACCACGATGGCAAAGGAGAGGTCGGATCGTTCAAAAGTGAGTTGTTGTATGAAAGCGTCGAAGTTCAAAATGGTCGAGTAATGCGAAACAAAATTAACCCGTTGCCGTGAAAATGAAACCGATGGGGATTGATTGGGGAAAAGGTTTGCTGTAAGAAAAATGACGAACGAGCGAAAAATGGCACTTGGAGAAGTTGTTACTTTGCAGGGCTATGGCATTTTATTTTGTACCGTATTTGAATTTTGATGGTCGCGCCGATGAGGCGATGCATTTATATAAATCCATTTTGGGTGGAGAATTTACTACGTTTCAACGTTTTAAGGACACCGACATGGGTCAAGGGCTGAATGAGGAGGAATCGAACCGAATGATGCATGTGGCCTTGGAAATTACGCCGGGTTACACGATAATGGCCTCAGATGTGCTGCCCAGTGCGGGTCACGTTTGGAAGCCCGGGAACAATCACTACATCTCGTTAAATGCCGACACAGAGGCTCAAGCTACGTCATGGTACGAGGGTTTGAGTGCTGGTGGAGAGATCGAAATGCCATTGCAGCGGGTGCCATGGGGTGCGCTGTTTGCCATTTTTACCGATGCGTTTGGTGTGAAATGGATGATCAATTGCGATGCGGTAGCGTAACGCGTTTCGGCCAGGAATGGGGTCGTGTTATCGGTTATCGGTTTTGGCGGGTGTTTGTATAATTCTTCGTCTGACGAAGGAGTTGATTGGTTTTTCGATGAGCCAATAAAGCAGAATAGAAATAAACCAGAGTAGGATGAAGTTTCTATCGGGTCCCAGCCACAGCCAGCGAATTCTAATATTCACATAACTGATGTGGATCAAGTAAAACGCGAAAGAGGCGTTCCCCAACAGGGTTAAAAAACGGGTGCTGAAAAACCGTTGAATGTGGGTGGTTTCGGAGATCAATCCCGCGATGAAACTGGCAATGAACAGGGGTAAAATTAGGGCGAATATCACAAATCCGATGGGATGGTCTGATCCATGATGGAATACATCGGGCTGAAATAAACCACCCAAATAGCAGCAAGCGAAGAGGCCGATGATGCCGAGCAAGGTTTTGTGTTTCCATTGCCAAAATGCTTGGTATTGATGTTGGCTGTTGGATAGCATTTTTGCCAAAAACAGGCCTACAGCAAACTCGGGCCAGCGGCCGAAGAACGTACTCCCCAAAATGAATTTTAGGGGGTATAAAAATTGCCTGGGGTTTCCGTTGATGAGGAACCATGAATGTCCGATGAGCCAGGCAAGCAGGGTGAGTGAAAGGAGGCAATAAATGAGGTGCTTGATGTTGTTTTTACCTATCCAGTATAGAAACGGCAGCAGCAGGTAGAAACAAAATTCAACGGTTAAACTCCACGATTGTGCGATGGCGGTTAAGTTTAAACTGTTGGATAGGCCGTGTGTTAGCGAATAGGTAAAAAAGGAGAAATGGTGTTTGCCAAATTTGGGGTCCAAATAAAATAGGGTGAGAATGAACCAATACAAGGGCAGCACACGGGCCGCTCTCCCTAGGATGTATTTCCCAAAGGAATTTAGCGATTTGGTTGGTTCATCACCGTAACTGTAGGCAAGGAGAAAGCCACTGAGTACAAAGAATATGGAAACGCCCACATGAAACTCATTGATGAACCGCAACAGTTCAGGGTGTATATCGGCGCGCCAGAATTTGCGGTTGTGATAGATGAATACCATACACACCGCCAACGCGCGAATCCCCGTTAAAGCATCAAATCTCGCTTTCATCTTGCAGTGCAAAGATGCTGAAATTCGGGGGGCGTTTTGGGATTAAATCAATGAGTGTTAAAATGAAAGAGGATTAACCATAAAAAAGCCCCAAATTTCTTTGAGGCTTTGAAAGTGGTCGGGGAGACAGGATTCGAACCTGCGACCCTCTGGTCCCAAACCAGATGCGCTACCGGCCTGCGCTACTCCCCGTTATTTCTCAATACTGGGCGACCCCGACAGGATTCGAACCTGTGACCTACTGCTTAGAAGGCAGTTGCTCTATCCAGCTGAGCTACGAGGTCTAAGCGCAGAATTACTGGGGATTTTGAGGTGTGTTTTTTGTCGATTTTCCAAGTGCGTAATCTAATGCGCACATGAATTCAGCTTTAACATATACAAGTCCAAAACTAGTAAGCGAAAAAAGAGGTCGTATGTATGTCTTCTTTAGAAATCTCGTTACCAAAGAAGCTTTCAAATTTTACTCTGGTAAAGATTTTGGGATGCCAACCTGTAGAGGATTAGATTCGAAGGAGAAAGAAATTTACTACCGATACCTTTTGTCTATGGTTAATCATCAACTTTCGATTGGTTGGACACCTGAGGCCGAAGTAAAGCAAAAACTTGTCATTGATTTTTCTTTCAAAGAAGCTGCTGCTGAGTTGGAAAACTTCATCCCTAAGGCTGATTACGGGGATAAGCACAAGTATTCATTGCTTTGGTATTTAAAGTCGCTCAGACAGGCTTATATGGGGTCGCAATTGAATGATATCACCACTTCATCCTTGACAGCATTTATCATGAAGCGACATACTGGGAGCAATACATCGTATAACACCGCTAGGAGGTATTACAGGGGTATTTTTAACCTGTTTCAGCAATTGGGATACATGGATTTTAACCCGGTATCTGAAATCAAAGCAAAGAGGGCAGAGGCTACTATAAATGCTGCCTTCACTCCCCAAGAACTTACTTCTTTATTCGAGTATTTGAAAGCCACTGATATTGTTCTTTATCGTGTTGCTTTACTAATGTACACTACCTTTTTACGACCACATCAAGAAATCCGATTGCTGAAAGCCAAGTACTTCCAATTTGAAGGTAGGCAATTGGTTCTTCCTCCCAGATACACGAAGAATGGTAAGCAAACTACAATACCTCTGCAATCGATTGTTCTGGATGAGTTTGAGTTCGTACAATCGATGGATGGAGAAGAACCCATTTTTGGGAAAGTGAATCCTTACTATTTTTCTACCAAGTGGGGTATCAAAGTCAGAGATCGATATCCATTGAAAGAGAATCAGACGCTATATTCTATACGTCACACCGCAGCAGTAGAAACCTATCGTAGAACCAAGGATGTTGCTTTGATTCAACGTCTAATGCATCATAGTAGTATGGAAGTCACCATTGGCTATTTGAGAAGCCTGAATTGTGGTGGTTTCAAGTTGCTAACGCAAAAATTAGTACTTCAATAATAGTGAATTAAATGTTTCTTTGGGTATTTTCTCAGTACACCAAATTTTGCATGTGCACATTGAAGTCAAGAAAATAATAATCAGTTAAATTATTGTATATCAACAATTATTACTTACATTCGAATTGCTACTATATCCACTTAAACCATCCAAATCATGAAAACAAAAAACCTCTTAACTACGATCATTTTTTCTGTTTTTGGCAACCGTGAACTTTTTTGTTTTACTGAAACATTCAAGGAGAGCAGTTTTTTTAAGCCAGTTCCTGTTACTTCAAAAAAAGTCCGATTTGCATTACGACATCATGGTACAACTGACCCAGTAACCGGTAAAACAAATTGCAGTTGCCCAAATTGCAATATTCCGTCTTGCCCATGTCCATTAGGAATTTGTTTAACATTAGGTCTTGCCAATTCAGATTCCTCACTAAGCACCTATGAATTGCAACTACAAAACGAACTGGGATCAGCGGACTTAAGCTTAATTGACAATAATCAGCTCATGTTTGAGTTTCACCAAGCCACAGGGTATTCAAATGGCCTAGGTTATTTAATTGTTGAATTCATATCAAATTATACACTCCCAAGCAATCTTGCACAATCCTTAAATAAAAATACTGTAACAATTCTTCAGGGGGTGTATCAAGTACATTTCGACAACTCAACAAACGGCTACATTGTTGTAAATTGTAATTCGAATTAGACACTATGAAAATTACATCTTCGAAATTTTATATTGCATCAGTCATATTACTTTTTTCATCATGTACAAATATAATCATTAGCAAATTCTATGATATTCAAAAAATTAAATCTTTATCAAGCGAAGAGATAATAAATGTTCCTAATTCTGAGCCATTCAATAATGACAAATATAAAATAAATTACTTCGGGTACTTTGATACATTTTTTCAATTAAATACTATCAATAAATCAAGCCCAATAGTTAACTTTGCTAATTCAAGAAGCCTTCTTCTTCAGCCTTTAACAGTATTGTATTTTGACAAAGACTTTAGATTAATATCTGGCCTTTCCAATTGTTACACCACCCCAAAATCAATATTTAGCTCGAGTCTTTTTTGGAACTCAAATGATAGACTTTTACAATTTCCACCATTAACTCATGATTCTGATTTATTTACAAATGTCAATTTTAAGATCATTATCCAGAATTCCAATATAGCTAGTATAATAAACAATTCTGATACTTTATATAAACAGAATTACGATTACTATGTAGTATGCACTTACTGTATTTTCATGGGCAAGCAAACTGTCAACTTTGTTAATGCCATTATGGAGAACTCACTATTAGCAAGTAAAAAAAGTAAAATTTGCATTTTGATGATTCTAAAGGATAATCTCCTTTTTAATGAATTAAACCAATTGGAATAATTTGTCTACCAAGCTGGAAAGATTGGACGAATTAATCAATAAAAATGGGTTGTAGTTAAGGGCCAGCACTAAAGCCAGCCCTTTTCTGCAAAACTTGAGTAATCATCCTTTATACCTAGGATGAGGTGGTCAATCAATCGGATATCCAATAGTTCTCCAGCTTACTTGATTCTCTTTGTGAGTTTCAAATCCTCATCCGAAGCATCTAGATTGCCATTGGGATGATTGTGTGCGATTACGATTCCTGAAGCCAGAACTTTGAGTGCGGTAGCGAAGATGATGCGATGATCTACCACCGTAGCAGAAATGCCTCCTTTGAACGCTTTTAAGCCACCAATCACCCTGTTTGCTCTATTCATGTACAGAACAACAAATTGTTCGTTTAAACCCAGGGAATTGGGCTCAAATAGCTCTTTGAGTAATCGGTAGGCTTCAGAAGAATTTCGGATTTGTGGAAGAGGGGTTTCCTTGGGTGAGTAACCAATGGAAAGTTCACGTAGTTTGAGTAGTTGATTTTCGTTCATCGACAAGAGAAGAGATTATAGGTACAATCGCATATTCTCGATAACGCTTTCGGCATTAATGCTTCGCTCTAAGAATTTATCAATGTAACTACTCTTATTGGCTCCTGTGAATAAGTTGTACAACTTCCAAAGATTGATACTCCCATCGTTTGCACGCCCAAAGTACTTGTCTTTGTAATACCCATCCAATACCAAGCTTAAATGACTGTCGGTAAATCGGAACAACGGATACCCATCTTTCTCTTTGGTTGGCATGAAGCCTAGCATCTTACATCGGCCAATGAATTCAGCAAATTGCTTTTCACTGATTTTGATATTAGCCCACTTGGAGTAGCGATTCAATGTCTCCGATGATTCATGTCGATTAAGCAAATCTTCAGCCCTCGAAAATAGTTCCCCTGCGGTATTTACTTTGATATCATCCAATATCCCATCAGTAGAAACACACATATTACAACAAACACGGTTACGATATCCGATAAAAACTTTGAACTTCTGAGGACCACGTTTGGTGTGTAGGTTTTCAAGTTGGTAACCCCTGACTCCTCCAACTGTTAAGCTTAGGTGGTTGTTGTTGATTACCCGATAAATCGATGGAACTTCAATGGTGAACATGGTTCTTTCGTAGTAGACAGTCTTTTCGAAATCCTGTAAATCCCTGGCATCTTTGTCTTTTGCTTCGGGGATTCTTCCTTTTATCGGGTGAGATACTCTAATCGCAGGCGATAATACCTCTTCCCCATAAAACACATTCTGAACTGCTTCATAAATTGCTTCAACGAAGTCTGCGTTTGAGATGGTAGGTTGATTGTCTTTGGAGAACACAGGGATTACACAGTCTGCTTTCAAATGGAAAAGTGTTACACTATCAGTGTTCGACAAGATGAATCGATCATCCGAAGACACCCTTGAAGGGGTTGCGAAATCGGGGTTAATGTTGGCTAGTTCCATTTTTTGAAAATTTATTGGCTAATAACAGTTGTTGTTTAGCGATAAATCGTTGACGATAAGCGTTTCTTTCTGTTGGATTGGCTTCATATAGGCTTTTTAAGCTATCTAAATCATCACATTGGTCGATTTGGTCTCTGAGGCTATTGGATAGACCACACCAGTCTAAAATCGCCTTTCCTGTTTCCTTTGTTGGTGTGAATTGCGGTAAGTTGTCAAACAAATTCGTCCGGTCTTTAGAAGCAATGCAGTGGTGTTTTACGTCAATGTCCAACACAATGGTGAACTCATAGTCCATTCCATCCCTTGTAATACTCTTTAAACCCACTTTCTCAGGTACAACTTTGCCGTTTTTGTCGCTTAGCACATAGTCTTGTTTGGTTCGAAGAGTAGCAATGTTGTGACAGGCTGAATTCAGGATTCGTTGAACAAGTGCATTATGCCGGGGAGTTACTTTGCTCCAATTTGTAAAGGAGTTACCCATCATTGAAGAATGAATATCCAAAATGCCTCCATCGCCATCCCATTCATGGGACAAGGAGTCGATAATTATAACTTCCATTCCCGCTTTCTCACAAAAGTCAATGGCAGCAATGTAACTTTCTGGGTTAAATGGTCTATCCAATGTAATGACATTATAATCGCCCAAGTGAGAATACAGATCCGCTGAGTGGTTTTCAGTATCTATCACAGCAATTTTTGACCAATCAGTCATTCCACTGGCGATCAAAAGGGAAGAATACGTTTTACCAGAGCCACTAGGTCCCTGTATTGCCAATTTAATCTTGGCTTGATTTCGATGTGCTTTTCTAAGTATCATGATTTTTTTGTTTTGGTTTTTTTTTAAAAAGGGGAAGCTTTTGGCCTCCCCTTAACTGGAATTCAATCACAATTCCCCCTCATTAGGATTGGAGGATTGCTTTGGTTGTCTCATTCATGCCATTACATCTTCATAAGAAGTAGTCTGGCTAATTGCAACGGAATTAGTTGTCTCGCTTACGGGAATATAAGACCAACGATGACTGAGTTCAATGACTTCTCCGGTTTGTGGAATCATGAACTCATAGGGTTCACAAGGAACCTTTTCAATTTTCCCAGGGATTTGGTCCCCTAACATTGCTTTACACGCTACTTCATCAAGTGTGGATGTCACAGAACACCTTTTGATTGTAGCATAGTACTGTCCAGATTCAGCTGAACGAACCATTTCTACTCCCCCTTGAAGAATCAAAGAGAAGAATTCCTTGCCAGAGGAACTCTGCCGTTTTTCGAAGTTGATAATTGTTAACATAAAAGTTTGATTAGGTTATGGCAACTACGTAATTCCCGACCTAGGGGATTATCCAGGGTGCCGAAGGCAGGAGGGGGTATTGAAGGTGGCGACCCCCTTTCTCCTGAGAATATGATGTAGTAGGGGGTTGAAAATTGGGGGCGGAAATACTTTTCCCAGTTTTCATGTCAGCAACTGATTATAAACTGCGTAAACTAATGCGCACTAAATTGCCTTTGTAATAGGAAAAATCGTTGACATGGAATAATTTCGTGATACGTTCTTGAAAAAAGCAATCATCACATTTTAACTGAGTAATCACTTGGAAATAGTGCAATAAAAAAAAGCCCCAAATTTCTTTGAGGCTTTGAAAGTGGTCGGGGAGACAGGATTCGAACCTGCGACCCTCTGGTCCCAAACCAGATGCGCTACCGGCCTGCGCTACTCCCCGTTATTTCTCAATACTGGGCGACCCCGACAGGATTCGAACCTGTGACCTACTGCTTAGAAGGCAGTTGCTCTATCCAGCTGAGCTACGAGGTCTTTCCGTATCGGAGGTGCAAAAGTACAATAAAAATTTGAGATTTTATGGAGAATTTGAAAAAATGATGCCGCCATCGAATTGTTTTTAATTTCATCCCTAAGCCGAAAAAAATTCATCGGAAAGGCAGATATTGCAGGTGATGAAGAAGGTGGGACCGTCCGCCGCACAGCAAGCATGAATACAGCATTATACAAGTTTCGCGATATAAAAACCTACTCCAGCATTGAGTGGTTGGCAAACAATACCAAGAAATACCGCACGGTTTTCGAAGAGATGGAAGTGGCTTACGTTTATTGTGAGGTCACCCTGTATAACAAGCGCTTCGATGAAGATGCTTGGACCTTGAATCTTCGCATGCGTTGCATCGATGAGAAAAACAACGAGATCTGTTACCTGAATTGCGATCGCCCGGTTCAACCCGAAGAATCGGTGATATTTGTTCGCGAAGGATGGGGTGTCAAAACCCCCGGTGCCTATTGGAAAGCTGGCGTGTATCGCTGGGAAGCCATCATCGACGAGGAAGTGATTGCCACCAAAACCTTCTATATTCAAAATGTGGGTGTCATGCGCACCGCCAACCCCTACTTCAAAATTGATACGGTGAAGTTGTATGAATCTACGAGTGGGGATACGGATCTGCGCGACAGAAAATACTACAGTGTGTTCAATGCCATGAGCACCCGATATGTATGGATTGAGCTGAACCTCGACAATCTTACGCGCAAAACAAAAGACATCGCCGTGGAATTGCTCTTCAATTATCGCACCGCCAGTGGTTACCTCAAAGGCAGCGTCTCTAAAATTTTCTTTGTTAAACCGGAAGACGATCAGTTTACTGTAACCATCGGTTGGGGCAGTGATGTGATCGGCACGTGGTCGAGAGGAGAATACTTCGCCGAAGTCATTTTCATGGACCACATGTTGGCTCAAGTCCCCTTTGAAATTGGGGAAGATTACGTGGCCGCCACCGAAGAGGACTTTGTGCCCCTCACACAAATTGAATATGTGCACATGGATGATCTGCTCGACGATACAGAAGATTCAACGTCGGACAAGGAAGGAAGTCAACAAGGTGTCGCGCAAGGCATTGAGCAAATCATGCATGAATTGGATGAATTGACTGGACTGGATCCCATCAAAAAGAAAATTCGCGAATACTCAGATTACCTGCGGTTTGTGGCACTTCGTCGTGAAAAAGGGTTTGATGAGAACGACAAAATCAATCTCCATGCGGTCTTTAAGGGTAATCCAGGCACCGGAAAAACTACTGTAGCCCGCCTGCTGGGAAAAATCTATAAGGAAATGGGTCTGCTCAAAAAAGGACATGTGGTGGAAGTGGATCGCTCCGATTTGGTGGCGGAATACATCGGACAGACAGCCCCCAAGACCAAAGAAGCCATCAAAAAAGCCAAGGATGGTGTACTGTTTATCGATGAGGCGTATGCCTTGGCAAGGAAAGACGAAGACAACAAAGATTTCGGTAAAGAAGCCATAGAAATTCTGCTGAAAGAATTGTCTGATGCCACCGATATCGCCATCATTGTGGCCGGATATCCCGAGGAAATGGATGTGTTTTTGGAATCGAATCCCGGACTGAAATCGCGGTTCGTGATGCAGTATGAATTCCCTGATTACACCCCTCAAGAGCTGGTAAAAATTGCTTCATTTGCCGCGGAAAAGCGCTCTGTGAAATTTGACGATGGCGCCACCAAGTTGTTTCAAAAGTATCTGACCGATAAATACCGCGATCGTGATAAGTTCTTTGGTAATGCTCGTTTGGTTAATTCGATGGTGGATGAAGCCAAAATGAACTTGGGCTTGCGCATCATGAAGACCGACCATCCTGAAAATTTGGATGCGGCTACACTGTCGACCATCACCGAATTAGACCTCAAGCGCATCTTTGATTTACACGAAGGCATTCTGCCGGAGATTCCCATTGATGAGGACCTGCTCAAAGAGGCCATGCTGAAATTGCGCGGCATGATTGGGTTGGATCAGGTGAAGCACGACATTGAAGAATTGGTGAAACTGGTGCGGTTTTATAAGAGTTTGGGCAAGGATGTACGCAAGATTTTCTCCTTGCATAGCGTTTTTAGTGGCAATCCGGGTACTGGTAAAACCACTGTGGCCCGCATTTTGGCGCAAATCTACAAGGCCCTGGGAATTCTGGAGCGCGGCCATTTGGTGGAGTGCGATCGTCAAAGTTTGGTGGGGGGATATGTAGGTCAGACCGCCATCAAAACATCAGAATTGATTAACAAGGCGATGGGCGGTGTGTTGTTCATCGACGAGGCCTATAGCTTGAGCGATGGGGGTAGCAACGATTTTGGCAGAGAAGCCATTGAGACGTTGCTGAAACGCATGGAAGACCGTAGGGGTGAGTTTATTGTGATTGCCGCCGGATACACCCAAAATATGGAGAAGTTCATGGAGTCGAATCCGGGATTGAAGTCGCGCTTTGATCGTGTTTTCCAATTCCGCGATTACAATGCCGATGATTTGTATACCATTGCGTTGAATCAACTCCGCGATCACAACATCACGCCGGAACCCAAAGCGGCGGATCATTTGATGAAATACATCGACTTTATGTACAAAACACGCGACAAGTATTTTGGCAATGGTAGGGCTGTGCGCAAGGTGATTGAGGAGGCCATCCGGAATCAGCACCTGCGTTTGAGCGAATTGGCCAAGGCCAAGTACACCAAAAAAGCGATTGAGACACTCACTTACGACGACGTGGAGGAGTTTACCACCGAGGTGAAACCCAATATGGCATCGGGTGGGATTGGTTTCAAGGTGTGATAAAATTTTGAGATGTAATCCTTCCTATTCCCAGCGATTGTTTTTGATGCGTTGGCTATATTCTATCATTTGTGCTTGTAGGGTGGCGCGCAGCCATTCAAATTGAGGGCCTTTTGGGGGGACAGGAGTTCCTTTCGGTTGATTCCGGATTTGTTTGTGGTAATCCACCACTTCGCCGCGCTGGTTCAACGCCAATACATATGGATACTGAATGATGTAGTATAAATCTTTGTCGAAGTGCGTGGAGTAGCCTTTGTAATTTGGATCGAAAGCGCTTCTGCCAAAACCCAAGCGCGGTTGGATGTTTGATTTCTCATTTGGTGATCCCAGCAGACTCCATACCGTGGGCAAAATATCACATTGGGACAGGGTTTTTTGGGTGGCTAGTTGGATAAGCGAGTCGGTGAGCTGCTTGGCCCAGGGCGAAAGCAGGGCGTTTTGCCATCCCGGTGTAAGTGAAGTGGCCAGATCGGATGTTTTTTTGAGCGATGCTTGGCTGTTGGAGCTACCGGCGATCAGGTTGGAACGGATGTCAACCCCAGGCGCGTAAATCAAGACCGGTACTTCGTAATGACCACTTTGACTGTAGAAATATTCTTTGTCGGAGTGACTCGTATGATCCCCAGTGATCACAAACACGGTATTCTCAAACCACGGTTTTTTGGCTGCGCTTTCGAAGAATTTACGTAGGGCGATGTCGGTGTAGGCGATGGTGTGCTGCACGGTGCCAGCATCTCCAGGCAGTTTTCCATGGTAGGGTTTTGGGATGGTGTAGGGGTGGTGGGACGACAGGGTAAAAATTGAGGCAAAGACAGGTTTTTTGCCATCACACAAAGTGTCCATGCACCCAATGAAATGCTGCAGATAGGGTTCGTCGAATATGCCCCAGTTGCCATCAAAGTCGCGCCGATACAATTCCTCTGGATATTGGTCGATGCCGTGATATTGTTGCAGGCCAGTTTGTTTGAGAAAGGACTGAAATCCCATGGTGCCGTTATTGGATCCATGAAAAAAGGCGGTTTTATATCCTTTGGCGAGTTGAAAGGCGTTGTTGACTTTGTTGCTGGCGTAGGCCGAGGTGACATAGAATTCGCTCATGAGGCTGGGCATTCCGCAGAAAATGCTGGGCACCATTTCGATGCTTTTGGTTCCGTTGGCGTAGCAAAAGGGGAAATAGAGGGTGCGGGGGTCGGCAGCGAGTTTGTCGAGGTAGGGTGTAAACAGAGTGCCATTCCCAAAGCCAGTATAATCGCGGGCCAGGCTTTCAACCACAATGAAAACGATGTTGGGTTGAACCCAGCCGCCGCCTTGGCTGCGCGACATCGAAAATGGGGGCAGGGGTTGTGAACCTTGGAATAACCAGTGGGTGGTATTGCTGTTGGTTTGGGGGTTGAGGTTATTTGATTCGCTGTTGTCGCTTGTTTGGGTGTGTCCGTTGATCGGCCATTGAACTTGAAAGTCAATATTGGGGAGGCCATTTCGCTGCCAGGTGCTGATGATTTGCAAGGGGGTTGAGGTAACCAAAGGGACAATTTCCGGGGCCACGAAGGTGGAGGCATCGATGGCTCTCAGGGGACGGAGTTGGAAACCGCCGCGAAAGCCGAGCAGGCAGGTTGCGGCAAATGTGAACGCGGTGATGAGGCCGCGCAGCGGCCTCCCTTTGAAATCAACGACGGGGTAATGGCCGCGCACTGGAATGATCTTGTAAAGCAAATACCCCAGCGCGGCCAAACCCACTAGGATGCCCAAATTATCCAAAATGTAGGGCGTGAGTTTGTTGGCATCATCGCCGAGGATGTCGAACAGTTCATATCCACTCCGCTTGGCTGTTACCTGAGAATATCCGGTGTCGATCCCATTAAAAATCAACGCTGTGAACGAGGATAATAAAAACAAGGTTTTGTTGACCCAAGGGTGCTTTTCACGGAGCTGACCGCCGAACATCACCCATAGCCACACCGGTAAAAAGAGGCCCACGACCACGGGGACATCGAAATAAATGCCGACCAAGTGTGCCCAAATGTATTCATCCACGCCAATGAGTGGCAGCCAAAAAGCGTTCGCACCGAACCAGACCAATCGGGAAAAGGTAAGCACGCCGAAGGCCAGCAAGATTTGATTCAACAGATTTGAGCGCATCCGCCAATGTAGTGTTTTCATGGGTTTGTTAATAATGGTAGCGACACTGTTGTACAATGATTTGTGTGGTGTTGAAACTGTAAACCAAACGGTGCTCGAGATTAATCCGTCGCGAGAAAAAACCCTGTAAGTCGCCCGTGAGGGCCTCGGGTTTTCCAGTCCCCTTCAGTGGGTCTTTTCTGCACTCGGCGAGCAAGGCATTGATCTTTTTCACAATTTTCTTATCGGTCGTTTGCCAAAACAAATAGTCGTCCCATGCTTGGGTTGTCCAGGCCAATTGAAACGTCATGTTATTCAAACGTCTCGTTGTATAATATCTCGCCGCGCTGGGTTTGATCGATGGATTCGTATAAGGCCTTGGCGTTATTCCTGCTGCTCAATAGATGCAAAGTTTCTTTCATGGAATTGTATTCTTCCAAGGAAATGATGACCGCATTCTGCTGTTTGCCGCGATGCACAATGTATGTGGCTTGCTCTTCCGCTACCCGATCAAGGGTTTCTTTCAAATTGTTCCGCAGTTCGGTATAGTTTACAACTTCCATGATAAAGTACTTAATAAAGTACGAATATAGGGCTTTTTTTGGTGCTTTTGGATTGAGAACTCGATAATAACCGATTATAATCGGATAATGACCTGCTAATATCATCGGACTGAGGATGTAAACAAACAGAAAGGCTATCGAAACGATGTTCGGAGTGGGTGTCAACTATCGAACAAAGATCTCATCCAGAAACAGCCAAGCGGGTTTGCCGGCGCCGAGGTGATCGGCGGGGAGTTTTTTGACCGATTTGGCGCTAACCCGGATGAACCGGATTTCCATGGGTTTCACCGCAGCTTCTACCGTGTAATGGATGTGATTAGTGGCCAGTTGTTTGCCCCATACTAGGTCGTAGGATAGGGTGTCGCTCCCCAATCGCGTGAGCGATTGGGTTACAGGAACCGTGCCCATCATCATCAGGGTGTCGGTCCACTGCATTGTGCGTTCCTTGCGGGCCATCGGGTGCATTTCCCAATCTTTCCCGTTGCTGCTGGTTTCCACCGTGACCTCCGATGGAGCAAAAATCCAACTGGGTTCTGCTTCCAATGCGCCCAACGTGATTTGTGAAACCGGGGTGAGCGTGTCCAAATCCATGATGGCCACCACGTCTTTTCCGTAGAACCCCAGCCAATGACTACCAAAGTGGTTTCCACCCCAAAGGCCATCGGCGAGGGTCCCCTCGCCGTGGCCCGAATACCGTGTATCCGCGGGCAAAGAAAGGGTTACCTTTTTCCCAAATCCTGCATGCCCGCGGAACGAAAGTTCACTCTTTTGTGATTCGCCAGAAAATCCGGCCTTTACATTGGCTGTTCCGGTGATTCCCACCACCACCGATTCCCCCTGGTTCTGCAAACAACAAAATCTCTGCAAACCGGGATCGCTGGGTTCTACCGCAACCTCAATGTGGTCGGACTGCCCAGAAGGGAGCCGCGGGCTTACGCCCGCGGCCGACGACCACGTAAGCCAAACCGTATCCTTCCCCGTGTCAACCTTGCCCCGTATCCCATACTGACTTCGCGCAAATCCACACCCCTCGAAAAATTTGAATTTCTCATGCGCATCCACCCGGTCTAAAAATTGTCGATAAGCCATTCCCACATCGCCCCGAACAGGACCCCTCCACAAAACTTCTCCCAAAGCCAACATCCGCGGCAATACCATGTATTCCACCCGATCAAAATCAACCATGAACTCCGTCCACACATTGCCCTGTGCCCCCGACACATAACCCCAATAGGCCGAATCCAACGCCTTGGGAATGGGGTTGTATTTGAACACGTCATACAGCGTATTCATCCCGCCAAATGCCGTAGGTTCGCTGCTGGGATTCCCTTGGTAATGGTCGAAATAACAAGGACTCCCCGGGGTCATCACCACCGGATGACTCATTGTTGCAGCTTCGATTCCGCCTTTCTCGCCCCGCCAACTCATTACCGCCGCGTTGGGTGCCAAACCGCCCTCCAAGATTTCATCCCACCCAATGATGTTCCGACCATGGTCGTTCAGATACCGCTCCATCCGCGCAATGAAATAACTCTGTAACCGGTCTTCCGGCTTGCTCCAGTCGTCGTTGCCATCGGCAGGCCGACCTACAACGCTATTCACATCGCGCAGAACCTTGATCCGTTGCTGACACAATAAACATTGTTTCCAAGCGGTTTTGTCTACTTCATCGCCCCCAATATGGATGAACTTGGCATCCGGAAACAACATCATTACCTCGTCCAACACCCCTTCCAAAAACCGAAAGGTAGCCTCGTTCCCCGCACAATATACCGTGGAATTGTCCTTCGGATAAAATCCCCCCGGAACCACCGTCTGCGGTAAATGCGAACAGCTCAAATCGGGGTAGGCCGCCAGCGCCGCCGATGAATGTCCAGGCATCTCAATTTCTGGAATGATCTCCACGCCACGCACTTTTGCATAAGCCACTATGTCGCGCACTTCGTCCTGCGTATAATAACCGCCATAACTGGCCATTTCGCCCTCTTGTTGAGGAACCGCCGTGCGCCAGGGTTTGTCGTTCCGGTCTACCCGCCAGGCCCCAACAGCCGTGAGTTTCGGATAGCGTTTGATCTCCAGTCTCCAGCCTTGATCATCGCACAAATGCCAATGAAACACATTGAACTTGTAAAAGCTCAGCCAATCGATATAGCGTTTGATGTGGGCCACACCATAAAAATGCCGACTCACATCCAGGTGCATGCCTCGATAGGGAAAAGTAGGGTAGTCCTCAATGTGCGTTTGAACCAGCGATCCCCGTTGATTGTATTCCGCCAATTGCTGCAAGGTCCTTAAGCCCCAAATCACCCCCTGTAGATGCTGTGCTTGCAATACGATGCCGGCCGGTTTTCCGTGGGCGATGTCGAGGCGATAACCTTCCTCGGGATTCGGCGATGCCGATTTGCGCTCGATCCGGATCTCGGGAAAGTGGCTGGCTTTTCGCTTTTTTGAACCCTTTTTTCGATGATTTTTTAGGTGGTCCAATTCGCCAATGGGTTGCAGCCCCGACTTGAAACTGAAAAACCGCTGTTCGTATCCCCCTTTTAACACCCGGACTTCATCACTGTCGAAGAATTTTGAAAATTGGTAAATTCTCACGGCCTCTTCCAGTCGCTGGGCGATGATTTTCCGCTCTTCCGAGGAAAATTGGGTATCGATACTCACACGCAGAAAGGACGTCCAATTGAATACCTCCGCCTGGCGGTTCTCAACAAAAACCTGGGGTTGGGGAATAATAACGGACTGGTAGGAAGCCTTCGGCTGATTGGGTTCAGGTTGCGCCATGGCTGGGGAAATCCAACCCGAAGCGATGAAAAGGAGTAGGCATAATATACGAAAAAATCCGCCGTTTTCCAAGCCCGCAAGGGCCTTGAGAAAACGGCGGATTGGGTTTATTTCTACGCGGATCATTCCCGCAATTTACAATCCTTACTCCGAGATGCCAATCTGGTGGCTGATAACTCCATTCTCGGTCTCGATGCGCAGAATGTAGACACCCGAAGGCTGCTTCAAATCCAAAACAAATCCGTTCAACGACTGTACCTTTTCATCGCGTAACAATTGTCCAGCAGAATTGAACACCCTCACCTGCGCGCTGCCCGACAATGCAGTATGAATCACAAACTGACCCTTGCTGGGGTTGGGACTAACCCAAACATCGGCCGAGGCCAGTGACTTCGTGGATGCCGTGGTCACCTGAATACAATCCGATGTGTCTGTGCAGCCATTTTCCGTTACCTCCACCGCAAACAAATGGTTTTCTTTGGCAATGAATTGCTTCGCCGTTTCGCCTGAAATCACCTGATAGCTCTTGGTACAGTTGAGCCATTGGTAGGTGGCATTGGCATTTCGGGCTGTGAGCAATGAACCGTTCAGCGTCACTACATCGTCCACATTCACAATGGTCACGCGATATAAAATCAGACTGTCGCAACCCCGGAAGTTCTTGGTAACATCGGTATACTGACCACTGCTGCGAGCCACCTCCTTGGTGTATGGCAAAACGAAGTATCTGCAGGCTTTCACATCCACCGTGTCGCGACCAGGACCCCAAATGGTCAATTTTACCGTTACTATGGAGTCGCAACCCCGGTAGTTGATCAATGTGTCGTAATATTCGCCGGATTTCGTCCATGTGTAGTTGCCACTCGGACTTTTGTACTCACTGCATGCAGAACGAATCAAAGTTCTGCGACCTTGAATGATGCTGAAATTGATTTTGATGATGGAATCACACCCTGCTGCGTTCACCAGCGTATCGTAGTAAGAACCGGGTTTGGTGTAGGTATATTTGCCGCTGGGCGATTTAAACTTATAACACTCAGCGACGCTGATTTCGTTGCTGCTCGACTCCAGAATTTTCACCTTCACTTTCAATACAGAATCGCAACCCCGATAACTAAGCAACGTATCGTAATAGGTGCCGGACTGGGTGTAGGTGTATTTGCCGGTTGGACTTTTCACGGAATAGCAATTCACCAAACTCACGGAATCCATGGGTGCGCCGATGGTCAGGAATATGGTGATAACGGAATCGCAACCGATGCTGTTCTTCAAATAATCAACATAGGTGCCGGATTTGGTCCAAGTATAGGTTTTGCTTGGGCTGGTGTAGCTCTTACAATCAAAGGCTTTCATGCTGGAAGTGGTTTTCTTCTTGATGGTAACCACATATTTAATCGCACTATCGCAACCATAAGCCGTTTGAAGCGTATCGTAATAGGTGCCAGAAACGGTGACTTTGATTTTTCCCGATGGCGAATTGAAACGATCGCAAGCCGTAATGGTTTCTGTGGTGCTCACCACATTGCGCTTCATGCCATATCCACTCACCCAGTTCGATGCAGTGCCTGTTAGCGCGAAACTCCCCAACGTACCTGTGTTGTTGTAGCCCGAAAAGTCTTTCAGGGTGGTAACCGTGTTGTTGGTCAAGCCGGCCTTCCCTTGATTGAACTTGTAATAAGCCCGCAAACCTTTTTGAGGTCCGCAGAATTCATTGTACATGTTGGCTTGGATTTCCGCCGTGGTTCTGCAGGCCTTCCAAACGCGTACCTCATCAATTTTGCCCTGAAATCTACGCTGGTAGGAGCCGGTATGATCGCCGATGGTGAGTTGAATGCTGGAACCTGTATTGGAAATATTGCTGGTGGCGCTGGCCGAGTCAACCACTTTTCCATTGACATACAATCGCATCCACGTTCCGTCATAGGTGCCTGCAATGTGCTGCCAAGTGTTCAATACCAAAACGTTGGAAGGCGAGTTACGCTCCATCCAAGTGCTGGTGCCATTGCCCATACCAAAATTCAATTGTCCCGATCCACCCACACGCAACATGTAGCCATAGTTTGCGGAGTTGTCTTCTTTGCAAATGACATTGCAATCCCAAGGGTTGGTTTTGAAACTGGTAGGGTAGACCCATGCCTCCAATGTGAGCAGTTTTCCAGTGATTTGTACCGACGTGTCGTTTCCACAAGATACTCGGTCGTCGGTGCCATCAAACGACAAAGCATTTTGCGCTTGAATTGGAGAAAAAGCAGCGGCAACGAAAATGGTTGCTAATGCAATTTTGAAATTCTTTAGTAATTTTATATTCATCGAGTTAGCGTTCTGGTTGTAAACGAATGTAAACGCAAAAACACGATAAAATCAACCCGAAGGGGCAATATTTATGTCGTTTTTTTCAGTTCGATGCGATGTCCGGCCAAGTCGGTGGCGTGGTCTTCGTGACAGGTTAACACCAACAATTGTTTTTGCCCCGCAAAGTCGCGCAAAAATTGGGATGCTGATTTTCTTCGGCCCATGTCAAAATCCGTAAATGGGTCATCGAGTACCATAAACCCTTCTAGGTCCTGCAAGTATTGTTTGGCATAGGCCAATCTCACCGAAAGGCCCAAACTGCCCGCCGTTCCGCCGCTTAACAATTCTACCGGAATAAACTGATTTTGGAACATGACACCCTCTGGGGCATCGCCTTCGCGCACAATCTCCGTGTACCGCTGCTCTGTGATGGCCGCAAAAATACCTGCCGTTTCCTTTTCAAAGTCCTCGAAAGGATTCGTTTTCTCCGCGTCAATGATTAGTTGTAGCTGCCCTTTGATCTGCGCCAATGCCTGATATTCCTCTAAGATGCGATGAAATCGCGCGGTTTCCAATTCCAATTGGGCTTGCAGCGACAGCGCATCGGATTCAAAACTCTCGAGCTGCGTGGTTGCGCGGGTGACATTCTTTTCTGCCTCTCCCAACAGATCAATGATCTCGTTCAACCGGGTTTCCAAGGAGGCTAAATGACTGTGGAATGACGGTTCATCGGCAAATTCTGGGGGGAGTCCACCCAATCCACTCAGTTGCGTTTCTAACTGCTGCACCTCCAACGATTTGGCACCCACCAATAGGGCGAGATTGCTGGGGTCACGGTATTGTTGTGTCCAGGACTGTAACAAAAGGGCATCCTCGTCGAGCTGCTTTTTGTACTCCCGTTGTTTTTGTTGTTCGTCGCGGTACTGTTCTCTCACGACATCTACAGCACGCGTATTGGCTGGGATGGCTTCCAACTCCTTGGCCAAGGTTTCCAATGCTTCGAAGGGTTTTCCGGTGAGATCCAAGGCGTCCTTGCGTTGTTGTTGCATCGTCTCCAATTGTTTGGTTTCCGATTGGTTGAGCAACAGCCGTCGTTCAAACTCTTCCATCGATTGAAGTTGGTTTCGCGACAACACCTCCTGTAATGCTTGTTGATGTTCTGCCAATTTGGCGATGAGCTCATCAACCGGTTCCAAGGCCGATTTTACCTCGATGCGGATGCCGTCCAAGTCAAAGGTTATCTGTCCTGCCGCTTCCAAACTGCCACTGCCGCCGGCGGATACATCCAAGGTTTTCTCGGGTTCGATGCCCGCGCCTACAATCAATTTGGTCGTTTGTGTAGCCGTCCATCGGGCCTCCAATTTTTGGGCCGCCAGCGAAATCTGAATGTTTTGTATGGCCGCTTTGTGCTTGGCAATGAGTTCCACATCGGCCTGACTCACTTGGCCATTCTTTGCCAAACTGGCTTGAATTTCTTGGATGCGTTTATCCAAATCCAGAATTCTTTGGTATTGGGCCATGGGCGACTTCGACGATTCCACAAAGGCCGCATTTTGACCTTCGATTTTGAGCAAAGCCATGGATTCGTCGAGCTGTGCGATGAGCCCCTGAAACTGGGTTTGTTTGTCCAATTTTAACGTCCAATTTTGCATCGCAACCAACATGGGCTCACGGAGAGCATTGGCTTCGGCGAGGGCCAGTTTTACCCGATTTTGTTGGTTGACGGCCTCCTTAAAGCCATTGTATTTTTGTAATTCCGCTTGCTTAGACAATTTTTCTGCGGTCAATGTCTTCACATCGGCAGAGGATTTCTCCAAATCGAGTTCATATCCCTGAAGCTCATTGAATTCTTGTCGGGTTTCCTCCATCGCATAGTAGGCTTTCACGATGCTGCCCGCGTTTTTTACCCATTTGTTCTGAATGCCTCGGTTGTCTTTGGGTCCGTTCGAGGTAAAATCCCATTGTCCGCTGTAACTTTCCATCCATTCTTCCAGGTCCGACATCAAATCAGCGGCGGGGATATCGCCCGGAATGCCTCCGCCAATGTTGTTGAGTGTAGGTATGCGGTTGATGGTATTGGCGGCCTTTTGTATGCTATGGGCCGTTTCCAGCAGGGTGTTTTGGTCGGCAAACAACACGGTCTCCCAGCTGCCTCTGTGCAAAACCAATAAAGTCTCTAACTGCGCTTGAACCGAAGCATCATCGTTCCAACTGCGTCCGTCCGATGCCTGTAATTGCGCCATTTTGCCCGCGCCCCAAACTTTGGTTAATGTGAAATCAATGCCATTGGCCCCAAACACGAGTACCACCTTCGCTTGATCACTTTTCCCCCTGGGGAAATACTTGTCGCCAAATTCTTGCAATGGCCGTTTTGCTAAATTGGTGCTTTCGAACAACACCGCTTTGATGGCATTGACCAATGTGGATTTTCCCGCTTCGTTTTCTCCGATTATCACATTCAAACCCGCATGAAAAGTGATTCTGCGTTGCTGAATGCCGGCGAACGGACACAATTCGATCTGCTTGAGTATCATTTCGCGTTGTGTTTTTGGATGAGAGAATACGCCAATTGCAAGGCCAAATCGGTATTGGGTTCCTCGGCGATGTTAGAAAGCCATTTGTATGCTGTGGTGCCTTCGGCAAAGGTGTTTTGAATGAAGGCCTTGTCTACAGCTACCCCCACTTGGTTTTCGCAGTCTACGTGCAAATAATGCGGGGCGATTTCATTGAGTAAGTCCCTCAATTCCACCAAGTCGTCTTGTGAAAGACTACCGCTCAGCTTCAGGTCCAAAATGAGTTGTTTGCTGCGCCATCCGGTTTCCTGTGCTCGGAAGTCGGGGAGGGTGTATTGGCGACCGAACGACAAAATCTGTCGTGAAAAACGCAAATTCCCTGTGGTGATTTGCTCAAAACGCAATTGTTTTTGCTCATTCACTTCGATGAACCAAGCAAAGCCCGGGATTTTTCGCTTCACACTTTCCGGCGTATGCGTGGCCGGCATGAAATACAAGGGGTTGCCTACAGCCGAAGTGGGGGGATGGGGAACGTGGATGTGTCCGAGTAGCCAAAAATCCACACCTGCCGCGCGTAAGTCCTGTTCTGTCATGTTGAAATAGCGATCGGCATCGTCTACTCCCATGCCTTCCACGTTGCCGTGCGCCAATCCGATATGCACTTTCTCTGGGGCTTTCTCCCGGTCATTTACCCAGCCTATGACATGTCCTTCATGGTGTTTGGAGCCACAGGGGGCGGGGTAGAAGCAAACGGGGGTGCCGTCTACTTCGGTTTCGTATAAATCCGCGGTCGACAACAATCGCAGGTTGGTGTTCTCTGAAAACTCAGAAAACGCTTTCCATAGTTTGTTCTCTTTGCCGTCATAATAATCGTGGTTTCCAGGAAGTACCAATACCTCCGCTTTCGATTTTTTCAGAATCTCCACCACGGCTTTGATGTCCTTCTGCAACACTTTCAAGTCGTCAAACAAATCACCAGCCACAACCAAAAAGTGCGCATCCTTGTCGTTGCTGACCTGTACCACATTTTTTAGGGCGTCGAATCGCTCTTGAACCAAGGCCGATTGCGCGGCGGTTCCGCCGTAATTGTTGAATTTTAAACCGATGTGATTGTCGGCCGTATGCAGGATTCGGATGTTTCCCATGGACCGATAAAATTACAACAATCCATGGGTTTCAAAAACTGCAGCGATGCAATTTTGTCCAAAAGTGGAAAAGTTAAAAGGCCTATTTCAGATAGAGGGTTCCTTTGATGCGCTCCACAGCCCAATCTTGTTTTTTCAAATGAGATCCTTTGCTTACATCGGCGGATGGGTTTCCCCCATAAATTTCTGACAGGACCAAAACTCCGGTGGTGCTGCCGTTGTTTAACGAGAAGACGAGGTCTTTGTTCGGGACTTTCACGTAGGAGCCTCCTTGGCTGTGCTTTGAGAAGACGTTGGAGAGGTTAATGACAAATTCCTGATCATCCACATAAACCGACATTGTTTGGTTCTTGTTGCGTTTCAGTTTGATGATATGCAAGTAGTTGTTTACTTCCTGTGTTTCATTTAAAGGGAGGAAGTCGCTGTTTATCTGGAAGGCTTTCGTCCAACCGCCCCCGGGGATGTGAACCTGGGGTTGCTCCGTTTCCATCGAAATTTGAGAGGGCTGATATTCGGATGTTGCTCTATCATACTCTTGGATGCCGTAGGCCTCATATTGCTTGCTGAGCAGGGAACGAATGGCGGATCGGCGGTCGTATCGATCAAATTCCCTTTCACCGCTGGGCGATGTAGCGAACGTTGTGGTATCGGCCACCAATGAATCCGTTTTCTGTTTTTGTGCAACGGCTTCCGCCGCTGTGGTGGGGGCTGGAGCTTCAACAGAGGCTGCTGCGACAACAGTTCCAGCAAACGAAGTTTTCATCTCTTTGAGGATTTCCGCTTCCGTAGGAAAGTGGATGTAAGGCTCCAAACCGGTACATTCATGGTTGCGGTTCAAATACCGAGAGGCTGAATATAATTCGCCCATCAAAGAATCTGTGCTTGCGTTGGTCTTGTACACCTTCAATTTTCCTTTCGCATCGGTAAGGTTTAAGGTTTTTACTAGGCGGTTGATTTTGGCGGTCTGACTCCAAACGCTGATGCTCTTGTGCGATAGGGGTCCGATCAAGAACAAGATCGCCACAATAAACAATGTACTTGGAATCAAAATGATGTTTTTGCCTTTGAAAAATACCTTGTACACCGCGATAAACGTCAGCCAAGCCGTGATCGCCACCACCGCCCATCGCGCCGAAGTGAAGCCGTAATCGCTGATCCGGGTGAAAATGGCCACGTATTGCAACACCAAAAGGGGTAGCAACGAACGATAGTAGTTTTTGGTGATCACTTTGATCCACGCGTGTTCTGTGAGCTGCTGAAAGGGATGCACCAGCAACATCGCCAACATCCCTATCACAGAGAAAGCCATGATCAACACGGTAACCCATCCCTGTGGCAAGGTCCACGTAAGAATGATTTTGCCCATGTAGGCGTACAGAATGCACAAATACACCACCACCAGGGGCAGCAACACAAACTGCACAAACAAACGCAATCCGGAAGGTAGGTCGTCTGAGGATTCCAAGGCATCAATATCCTCGGCTTTGGGAGCCCCAGCACAAAAGACCAAGGCACTCACGGGGAAGGCCATGATAAACCAGAGGTAAGCGAATATTTTACCGGTAAATTCAATGTCGAACAACTCTTGAATCGCCGCAATCGCACCGCTCAAACCGGCGAACAAAACGCCCGTATATAAAATTGTGGTAAAAGCCCGCAGAAACAGGGATTTGTTGTACTGCCAAAAAGCGTTCAAGGTGGTTTTGCTAAAAAAGGGCAAGAAAGCAACCAGCAAGTGGGCTGCCAGTGCGTAGCCGAAAATTTCTATGGCAATACTTTCTTCACGGGCCGAGTTGAATTGGTGACTGAAATGATTTCCAATCAAGTAAAGCAATCCAATGCCTCCGATCAAAATCCCAGCGGTGACGGGGCGCGACAAATTTCTATATCGACAAACTGTGTGCAGTGCGAAGAACAAACTGATGCCCAAGCCTTGGGCCAACATCCACGGCAGTCTTTCCTCGAATAACTTGCTATCTTCTGCATGAACAAGCCCTATACTCTGCGTGCCCAGCGCCAGCGCAAAGAAAATAACCAAGGGGTAGTGGCTGATGGCTGAAACCAGTCCAGCCGTGATTCTGCGCAAGGAAAACAGTTGCTTCATGCTGCAAAATACATCATTTGTTAAGTTGCGCGGAGGAACTCGGTGAATTATTCGATGGTTTTTCGTTTCTTGCCGAACAATATGAGCAACAATCCCTTAAGAAACGAAAATACGCCCCAGTATTTTTTTCAGCGCGCTTGGATTTATTCCAAGGAAATGTTCCCCATCTTTATTTACATCCCCTATGTGGTGGCGCTGTATTTCTGCGTCAATATCGTCATTCAAATTTTAAATTCTCCCGCTTTTATCGCGGCCAAATCGGCTTGCTGGGGTGAGGGTACAACCACACAAATGCTGGATGCCCTTCACGCGGCAGGTAGTCAAGTGGTGTTCGATAGCACCTCTTTCGCTGGGGTCATATCTGCCTTCTTTGTGATGTTGATGATGCGCACGTTCGATGACCTCAAAGATTTCGAATTGGATGCGCACCTGTTTCCCCACCGCGCAACGGCCCAAAAACTCGTGCTGAAACGCGATATTCAAGCCATTAGCCTCACCAGTTTTCTTACGTTGATTGTCGTTAACCTCATTTGGGGTCAGCCTACCTTGCCCGTATTTGCGATCATGATGACTTACACGGTGTTGACATTTAAGTGGTTTTTTGCCGAAAAATTCCACCGCGAGCACATTTTCTTTACGATGCTCGATCACCAGCCGTTGCCTTACGTCATCAACTTCTTCTTGATCCATACGGCCTTGGCTTCGGGCGCTGAATATGAGTCGTTCCAGACCATTCATTTCATCTTGCTTTTGATTGTTTCGATGCCCATCACCGCCTGGGAAATATCGCGGAAGATTCGTTCGGCCGACATGGAAACCGAATACGAAACCTTTTCCATGGTGATTGGTCGCAAGCCCGCCACCATCATCCCGATGTTGTTTTTGCTCACCGTATGTGCCTTGCATTTGCACGTGGGAACCTTGATGGCTTTCGGACCGGTTTTCCAATACATCGTTTACGGCATCGCCGCTGTGGTGTTGTTCTTTTATTTGCGCTTTTTGATTAAACCTACGAAGGAAAATAACGTCCTCACCAACGTTTCTCTGTTTGCCACCACCACGTCGTTTTTGAACTTGTTGTTCAATACTTTGATCTGGTACAACATTTTGTAAGGTGCATTCTGCCTTGTTTCAAAACCCATCGCTGGCCGTTGGGGATGTGGGTAGCAAAGCCCATCATTTGCATCGATTGACCGAAGAAGGCTTTCGGGTGCCGCCATTCATTGCGATCTCCAAGCACGATGTTTCCTTGTTGTTTGGCGATGCGATAGCCCGAGTGGAGGCCTTGTTAGCCCCGTTTTCAGGGTTTCATAGGTCGCCCAGCCAAGATGGCGATGCATCGGCCGCCGCCGCCCTCATGGAAGCCTGTGCTGATGCGGAAGCGTTGTTGCTGGGGTTTGAGCCCGATGCCGATTTGTTGGATGCGCTGATGAAGCGCGCCACCGATGTGTTTGGACCAAATTTTTGCATCTCTGTTCGTTCATCTGCCATCTCTGAAGACGCCTCGGATGCGTCGTTTGCCGGACAGCATAAGACCTTTTTATACACCACACCCACCCAGTTGTTTGAGAACATCAAACGCAGTTTGGCTTCGGCGTGGAGCTTTGGCGCACTCAGCTACCGCCTCCAAATGGGGGTGTCGATCCAGCACATCGAATACGCCATGGTGCTACAACAAATGGTGTTTGCCACGCGTTCGGGCATCGCTTTTTCCATGAATTCCAATGGCAACATGGCCGATGCGGTCATCAATTGCGGATATGGCATGGGAGAGGGCATTGTGATGGACCAAGTAGCCGCTGATTGCTACCATGTGAACCGCGCCCTGCGAAGCATTACACGCAGCGTGGTGCCCAAAACCCAATCCATGGAATACTCCGCGGAGCAAGGCATTCATTTGGTGGATGTGCCCGCCGATAAACAAACCGTTGCAGCGCTATCGGAGGCCGAGATTTTTGCCGTGTACGATCAGGTGATGCTGGCCGAAAAGGTCCTGGGAAAGCCCGCCGATATTGAGTTTGTTTGGGGTGAGGATGGTTTGTTGTACCTGCTGCAAATGCGTCCCATTACCACCATCCACCGCGAGGATTTGGTGGTGCTCGACAATACCAACATCGTTGAGAGTTACCCCAATATCACCCTGCCGTTGAGCTACTCGTTCGCGTCCATGGCCTACAGCAATTTATTCCGCCGCAGTGCCAAAGCCTTTTGGATTTCCAGTGAGCGATTCGATGCCAATGCCGAAGTCTTTGATCATTTGATCGAGCATTTTTACGGTCGGGTGTATTATCGGCTCGACAACTGGTATCGCATGATGGCCCTGGTTTACAATTCCAAGCGATCGATGCAGGCGTGGGAAACCGCCGTGGGATTGCCCGATTCTGCCAGTGATGCCTACCATTTTCCGCTGATGGGAAAAATCAAAACCGCCCTCTCGGTGAGCTGGCTAGTCATCAATTACAAACGCGGGAACCGCAGGTTTTTCAAGGATTTTAACACAGCATACACCCAATTTCAGGATTTTGAGCAGCATCGGCAGGATGCCACGGCCCTTTGGCGGCATTTGGAATCCTCCATTGCCCGCACGTTTGAGCAATACCACCTCACCATTGTCAATGATTACCTGGCTTTCAAAGCTTTTGGGTGGTTGCAAGATGCGATACAAAAATTTGGCATTTCAGAGAATCCGGAGCTGGCCAATGAGTTGGTGGTGGGACAAGGGGGCGTGGAGAGTGAACTGGCGGTGATGTCGTTCCTCCAATTGAAAGCCCAAGTCCTGGCCGATTCCCGGCTGACAGGGTTGTTTGAGCAGGAGGATTTTGCGGTGTTGGAGGCGCTGAAACAGGCGGAATTTGCTGAATTTTACCGCGATTGGCAAGCCCATTTGTCGCGCTTCGGCGACCGAACTTTGGCGGAGTTGAAATTGGAGGTGAAATCGCCCCGACAAAACCCAGAACTCTTGGTTCAATTGATGAAATCGCAGTTGGATTCATCCATTACGGTGGAAAATTTCAAGGACCGACAGGCCCAAATTCACGCGAATGCGGCCAAGTTGGTTGCGGAAAAGTTGCACTGGTGGCAGCCCAAATCGTGGTGGTTTCATTGGGTTTTGGGGATGTCGCGCTATGGTTTGGCCAATCGCGAGAACATGAGATTCTGTCGGACCCGCGTCTACAGTGCATCGAAGGACATTTTTCGGGCAATCGCCGAGTGCATGGTGAAAGCGGGACATGTGGAAGATGGGGAGGATGTGTTTTATCTCACCATGGATGAAATCAAGCAGTATGCGATGGTGGGTCCGATGTCTTTGACCGAGACGGTGGCGATTCGCAAGGACGAATATGCCAATTACAAAGGTTTGATATTGCCGGATCGGATCATTTACAGCAAAAAAGAGAAACCGGATTTCACTCATTACCTAGCGGACCTTACGCGGGAGGGGTTAGATCGGTCCCAGGTTTTGTCGGGGGTGGCGGTTTCCAAGGGCGTAGCCGAAGGCGAAGCCCTTGTGATTACTGAGCCTGTGCTCAACGCCGATGTCAAAGGGAAAATCTTGGTGAGCAAAATGACCGATCCTGGATGGGTGTTTTTGATGTCGCAGGCCATCGCTTTGGTCACGGAAAAAGGTTCGCTATTGAGTCACACCGCCATTGTGGGCCGAGAACTCGGGATTCCCGTGGTGGTGGCCGTGCAGGATGCCACTCAGCGCATCAAAACGGGCGAGTGGATCCGTGTGAATGGTTCCAATGGCACCATCGAGCGCATAGAATCCCCCGAAAACCAACCTTGATTGCTGCGTGGTTTAAGCCCAGATCCTGCGGACATCGCCCGGTTTGGTACTCACCATATAGCCTCGCTGTTTGGCTTCACGTTTCAAGGTGATTAGCAACTGACCGGGGTAGAAGGCAGTGAAAAATCGACTTCCGGGTTTCACTTTTCCTAGCTGGGATAAGAGTCTGTGGCAGTTGGATGCGCATCGCTCACCCCAAAAAGAATAATCGCATTCGGGATCCAGCACATTGCGCTCATAATAATCTTTGAGCCACAACTTCTCCGATTCACTCGCCGGAATGGAAATGATCGTTTCCTTCTTCAAACGCACAATTTCTTCCCATTCCTGTAACGATTGGTTTTGGAAGATGGTACTCTTGTGCTGGTTGTTGGGCCACAGGTGGATGTGATTGCGGTCGGCATAGTAAAACCCATAAACGCGATCGTATACCTGTATCGCCACATGACCGCCAAAAAATCCCCCCAATTCACGGTAGGCATCGCCAGAAAAAGGCTTGGTAACCGAACCATGGAAAATCCGAACGTGAATCATGGTTCAAAAGTACCCAAAATCCCTGATTTTGTTGTATTTTCGTTATTTACAGCCCAGTATGAATGCCCCATTTTCTGCCTCCCAATCCCGCGAATTTCAACTCGAGCAAACGCTTCGCAACCACAAGTGGCTAATACCCACTGTGGGATTTTTAGCCGCAGGCTTGCTCTATTGGGCCCAAGTGCCACTGATGCGTTGGTTTTCGGAAGGACATTATTGGGTTGTGCTGTTTTCAGGAATGCTTGCCCACGCGTTTTTTATAGTGCTCGTGCACGATGGGGCTCATAAATCCATTACCCGCACCGCGGCCGATCGCTATATCATGAATTTGGGCGCCGGATTGATGTTGATGCCGTTTTATGCAGAACCTTTCCGCAAGTTTCACTTGATACATCACTCAAATACCAATACAGACGTGGATCCACTTTGGCCCGACACAAAGAAAAAACTCTATGATAATCATCGTTTTTTTTATGTTTTGTGTACGCTGATACCTTTGTTGTTTACCCTGTATTTACTGATTACGCAACAGCGAAAGGTGGCCAAAATGGATAAAAAAGTGATGTCACCCAAAATGAATTTCTATTACATGGCAGGGGCTTTTGTAGTGAGTGCCGTAGTGATTTATTTTGTTCAGCCGAGCCTGGCGTATGTGTTGAGTACCTTGTTGGTTTTAAATGCTTTTAGTGTTCTTCGTCACTGGTGCGAACATTTAGGCTATAACAACGAACACGAAAGCAATACCTTTTGGTTTCCTATGGGAATGGGAATTGGCAACCACGATGTGCACCACCACGTGCCCCATTTGTCGTGGTTTACCTTGTGGTTGGGACTGTTTTCACGACCCAAAACCACCTCGGTTCCCAAAGCCATTTATGGGGTGCTATTTGATCCACAATTTGAACATTACGAAGCCAAATGAACTTACTCATCCTCTGTATGGCGTTGGCCATTTTGATCTCGGCCCTGTTGGCCAATGGACTGAAAAATGCCAAGGATGGGGAGTTTGAATATGTTAAGGACGACAATACCATTCGGATTTTTCGGTTGGTGATGCCGCTGTCTGTGATCGCAGGGATTTTGGTGGGCGTCTTCGAGCCCTGGCACTGGGGCTTTGGAGCGATACCCGTAGATTTTGGTTGGGGTGAAAGTGCGCTGGGCACAAGCTGGGAGGTAGCCGCAAGCGTGTTGTTTGCAGCAGGACTGTCGCTCCGATGGATCGCCATACTCAGTTTAAAGCGCGCCTTTACGGTGAAAGTAACCATCCTTAAAGACCATCAATTGAAGTCGGATGGGGTCTATACCTGGGTCCGACATCCAAGCTATACCGGCATGTACATTTATGCTCTGGGATTGGGATTGGCCTTGCACAGTGTCCTGAGTATCGGAATTTTATTGTGGGGCGTTTGGTTTACCACTCACAAGCGCATTCCAGTGGAAGAAGCCGTTCTAGAAGGTCATTTTGGCGAAGCCTATCGCGCCTACAAAGCCAAGACTTGGAAGTTGTTTCCGCTGATTTATTGAGTGGACCGGTCCGATTTCAGGATCCAATACAATCCTTTTACGTTTGATCTCAGTTCCTTGAGGTAAATCAAGATGATAATCTCTTCGATGCTGCTCAGCCATCCCCAAATCATCGCAAAGAAAAATATCGGGGCGTAATAGCCATAGGCAAACAAGCCAAAAAAGTAAATGCCCTGAAAATAACCGCCCAACTTGGTACTGTACATGTGCAAACTGGGCAAGCGACGGAATTTGAGGAACGAAAACAAGTTGTAGAAAACAATCAACCCTATGAACGGGTACAACAGCCAAAAATCTGTGCCGTGGTCGGGCATCTTGAAATTGTATATCCCCACAAACGCCAAAATGTAAGTGCCCCAATCGGCCATGGAATCCAATCGAGCGCCAAATTCGGTCTGCAGTTTGAAGGTGCGCGCAATGATCCCGTCAATGGCATCGCTGGCCAAATTGATACACAACAGGGTGGCAAACAAAGATTCATTGCCCACGAAAATGAGGTAGAGTAGGAAAGGGAACGACAGCAATCGATACAGGCTGATGGCATTGGGTAAGTTCCAAATATTCTCCTTTTTGGGCGATGGGGAAGTCATGTCGTTGCTCATTTGTGGTTGGAAGTAAAGCGTTTGGGTCGATTAAAAAGCTTTTTTGATTTTTCGAAGGTATAAAATCCAAGAGAAAAGGAAGTGCAAAGCAGAGGCCGTGACAAAAAACAGCAAGGCATCGCTCCAAGAAAAGTCGCGCAATACACAAAAAACAAGGCTTACCCCCAAGGCAGAATCGGTTTTGTCGAGCAGGGTAAACCAAACAGCACCCCGCGTGGCCGTGGCCCCGGGAGCAATGCCCATCCTGCGTTTCAGCCAAGAATTGGGGAGCTCGAAAAGTACATAGGCCATTCCATACACCCACCCGATGAAACATTTGAATAGAATGTCTTCCCACCCGTGCCCGGTGCTCAAATCGATGAGTTTGGCGTCATAGAATGTGTCGTTCAAATGAGAAAGCAACACACCACCCGGAAAATTGATCAGTCCAAAACAAACCGCGTTGACGAACGAAACAAATACCACCCCGCGCCAAGTTTTGTTTGCGCCAAAAGCACCCACGTGAATGGGGATGCTCAATCTCGCCCATCGGTTTCGCTTCACCCATACCATGTGGGCAATGTTTGTGATCACCAGCGGGAGCAAGGCGCCAATCATGTATACGGTGAGTTCCTGGGTCATGGACGTAGTGGTTTTGGGAGACCGGTTAATGGGCCGTTTCTAGCGCCAATTCCAGTACTTGAAGCATGCGCAGAGAAACCGACAATATTCGCTGTGAAAAGTCGTACTTCGCTACAATGCCCGAGACTTCGTAGAACGATACCCTGCAACAAATATAGGTTTTCACGGCAATCTCGGCGGCCGATAAATAATCGCCAAACGTGAGATGATGGCCCGGTCCTTTTCGTTGAACAATCTGCTGATAATGCTCGCGCAGGTGATTCATGAGTGTGTCCCGGTCAAAATCCTCCGGCAGCACAAAGCTCAAAAACTCGATATAATCGCGCTGCGGCAAGTCGATCATCGACAGTTCCCAATCGTAAATACACGGCATTCCGCTGCTGCGAACCAACGTGTTTCGGGGGTTGAAATCATTGTGAATGGGCACACGGGGCCACAATAAATCGCGATAATCCGATTCAAAATTCAGCATCGCCTCCTTAACCATTTGCAGTTGGGTGATTTGGTCTGCCTCAGCGCATTCCTCAATCAAAATATCCATGAGTTTGCCATACAAATTCAGGGCTTTCCATGGCTCAAACGGTTTGAGAAGGTCTGGTTTTGCCGCCGGCAATGACTCCAGCATGCGGTGCGCCACGTCGATGCTGCTCAAGCACAACTGAATTTGCTCTTGGGTCCAACTGTCGGGCTCGTTTTCACTGTTTTGCAAGGCGATGTGCGCCGGGGAAATCCACTCTTGCAAAATCAAATGAATTTCTCGGTCGGCCTTGATGATATTGGCATAGTGTTTCGGCATGGCCACGAAGCCTTGGCGCGACAAATGCTGGTAAATGGCGGGTTCCTTGAGGTGACAGTCCGTGTATTCTAGTTGTTGTTGGTGTAATTTGATCAAATCGGCCAGCCCCGTGTCAATGGAAGCCGCAATCAAATGCAGTCCTTTGATGACTTCGGTGTCCAACGCTTTTGATTTGATCAACAATAGCTCTTGGCTTGGATGTCCGTCCGATGAATCCGCCAACGTCAACGTAGCCGGTAAAAACCCAATGAGCTTGTTGCTGATTTTGCCGGTGATGTTGGTAATGATGCCGTTTTCCAGTTGTGAATCCCCCTTCCAACTCAGCGATTGAATGAACTGATGGCCCAACCAATCCTTCAAGTGGGGCTGTAAAAATTCCGGGGTGATTTCCGATTTTAACAACCAAGAAACGGGTTTGTTGCGGCCGAGTTTTTCATGGGCTTTGGCAAACTCCCCACTCATGATCGCCGCGTAGGTAGATACCTCCAATGCCAGAGAAAATCCCGCGATGAGTTTGGCAAATCGCTCAATTTTACCGCTGCCCAAACAATCCATGATTTTCAGCGCCTCGGCCTGTTTGCTCACATGGGTGCCGCCGCCTACGGTGCCAACCACCAAGTTGGGTAGGGTGAGCGATAATCGAATCCCCTCAGGGTAAATTTCACTGCCCAAGGGTTGCATGTCCATCAGGGCCGAACTCGACTCGTGGATAGAGGCTAAATCTTGTCCAGTAGCCACAAAAATTCCAGCGATGGCATTGGCGACATTTACATTGAAGGTTACCATCCCCATTTTCTTCGCGTAGTCCTGTGATGGACGTACAAAGGCCAACATCCGCTCAGGCGTGGTGCGCAGCACTTCGTGAATCACTTGTCGGGGTATATCGCAATGGGCCGTTACCCGAACGCCTCTGCCAGCGTCGATGTTGTGGGTTGATACTTTTTTGTCTGATGCGCCATTGCCTTCGATGATGAATTCGAAATCGCATTGGGGCAGGTGTTCTCTCAGCTGATCCACCAAAAACAGCAGCCCATGCCACGTGCAAGTGGTGGTCATATTCTGTCCGGAAGCATCTCCCGTGGTATATACAAAGTGCAGATGCACGCAATGCTCCAGAATTTGGGCATCGATTTTTAGCAGTTGCGCGTGGTTGGAATAGGCTTCTGCCGTTTTTTTGATGTCGATGAAATTTCTTTCAATCCAATCGCAGATGGGACGGGCGAAGGCCGCATCTTTCAGCAGCAGCATGGGGGTGCGCACCATTTTTTGCCATTCTACCGTTGCTTGAAATCCCCCGCTGCGCGAAACGACTTTGGCCCCGCGATTCATGCTGGCCACCAGGGCGCCTTCGAGCGTGCCGATGGGGGCATACACAAACTCGGTGCTGTTGTTGTGGTTGAAAGCGATCGGACCCACAATCCCCAGCGGAATTTCGGTGCTGCCGATGTACGACTCGATGTTGTGTTGGATGGATGAAATATCGAGTTGAGACTGGGCGATGGCGTCCAAGGTGAGTCCCTGCTTTTGGAGAAACGCCAAACGCATGTCGGTGGCAGAGCGGGTGCTCAAACCACGGCCGGGAACCAGGGGGATTTCTTGGGTCATATCAACGGTGGGAAACGGTGCCACCGAAACAAAGGTATTCGTTTCAGCAATAAATCGGGGAGGCCCAAATGGTGCGGCGCAGCGATAGGGCGGCCTTACCTCAGGCAATCGTTCAAATTTTTGCGATTTTTACCAAATTGTTACGCCTTTGGGCGAAGTGTTACGGAAAATCGCAAAAAATAATTTCTCAGTTTACGGAAAATCGCAAAAGTTAATTCTTCCAAATCCTGCGGTTCCCACAGCTTGTGCGCACAAAATAGAGACCGGATGACCATTCACTTGTGTTGATTATCCAGGGCTTGTTTTGAAATTCTTGGTTATGACTGGGCTGTTTTCCGCTGAATACAACGCGACCCATTGCATCCACCACCATCACGTCGGTGGCAGGCAACGCAGTGCACTGAATCTCCAAGGTTGATGGGTGGTTTAGCCAGCGAACCAACAAATCATCCCCGGCATACCCCACTGTTTCCCGCACGGACGCTGTTCTTCTGTAACAGGTATCGTACTGCCACAGCGAAGCGGAATCCCCACAAATGAAGTTCACTTGATCGATGATGGCTTTGTGGTCGGCCGGAGCAATGGGACCGCTAAAATAGTCTGTGCTCAACGTTTTATTCGTGAGCGCCCGATAAATGGTCAACGCGGCCAAATGGGTACCGGCCGTAGAGGGGTGGCTGCCATCGCCTTGATACAATCCCAAACTCGTTTTGTTACGAACCTCCCGCCAAACGGATCCCACTGGCGCCACATCACATCCATTGTCCTTGGCCATCTGCACATATCGCTGCCGCAGCAGTTCGTTCATGCCGCCAAATTTGCATACCGGTGGCCAAGAAGCACAGTTTTGGGCATCGCCATTTTCCCGTCCCCAAGTCATGTAAAACACCACTTTGATGCAGGGTTTTCCGGCGCGGGCGGCATCCACCAGGGCTTTGGCATAGGGGAAACAATCCGATTCAACCTGGGATTGTGGAAAGGAGGGAAGTTGACTTTGTTCTTGTAATATCACAGCGTCGTAGTTGCCAGAGGCCAGTTCCGACGTTACTTGCGGGTTGTTGGTGTGCATGGAAAAGGTGGTACCACCCGGGGCGATACTCACCACCTCGAAGGTGTCGCCCGCGCTTTCGGCCACCGAACGAACCCAATTGGGAAGGTCGTTCACCGCTGTGTAACTGTTGCCGATGAACAAGACCTTTTTGAGTTTGGGCGCTTGCGCTTGCGCGATGGACTGGAGAATCAAGGCTGCGATGAGGAGCCATCCGTGTGGAAGTTTGCGGTTTTTCATGAAGACTGCCCTGTAGACGTCGTATTGTGGCATTACGTTTGTTAATAGAACCACAAAGATGAAAAAAATGCAGACGCTTTTTCGTTTAATGTTTGTGCTTTTGTGCCTGATGGGTTCAGTGAAATCGGCCAATGCCCAGCGCATCAACATGATAGACATCATTGGTGACATAGATTCCGTGACCGCCGCATTTACAAGGTCGGGACTGAAATTGGTGGCCCAAAACAAGGAAGATTATCGGTTGGTAGGCAAAATGGCGGGTGAGAACATCGAGCTGCGGTTTTATTTCACGCCGGTGTCTCGCGTGGTGTTCAAAGGCCTGGTGATTACGCAGAAAGCGTATCCTGCCGACAGTCTTCATGCGGCCTATTTGTTGCGGGTGACAAAAATTTCAAAGCGTTACATCATTCCCGAGACGTTGATCCTGAAAGATGGCAGCCGAGAGAATTTCTCAGCAAAGTTACCTCCTGCAGTGGCTGCCAACCCCACGGCATCGCCCATTGAAACCATCGTGAATGAGACCAATATCCCGGCATCGGTACAAAAAATCGCGTGGGAAAATATGACCTATTTCACCAACTTGAAATTGTATTGCTCCAAACAGGTGGATGGGAAAATCATCACCGAATATGTGGTGAAAGACAATGAGGTACGCTACAATAGCGAAAAAGCGATGCTCCCCGGCGGAGGCAAAGACGAACTGGGGTTCTAACCCCAACACCCCTATTATTGGGCGGTTCTGCGTTTCTGCCTAACCATCAGCGAGATTTTATAGGGTGCCCAGACCAAAAAGAACAAGCCCAAAGCAATGACATCGCCCTGTAAAATATACCATGGCCAGGGCCCTAAGATGTCGAGAATGGAGGCGCTGAACGGTTTGTGGGCCAAAAAGAAGTAATTGGCGGTTTCACCCACGAGGTAGTTGATGCCGATGCAAAGCAGCGTAAAAACTTGCAAGCATCCGTAGGCGAAAAACAAGTGATTTACTTTGAGTTCGGGTGCTTTCAAACGCAACAAGTGAATGACAAACATCACCAGGCCGGTGTGGCTGATCCAGAATTTGCAGAAATTGAAATGGGGGAAGCCCTCGTACAAGGCGGGTGTGAGGATGGCGTTGAAGGTGAATACCCAAACGAAAAAATACATCAAATTCCAAAGCCATTCTTTTTTCGTGTAACTGTAGGCAAGCGATACAAAAGCCAGCCAGTTGCAGGGGTTGAGGGGTAAATCTTCACCCCAGTTGTATTTGACATAATGCGGGTCGGTTTCGGGCAGAAAGCTCACATAGGATTTCACGGCCTGCCATACCAACACATTGAGCACCAAGATCCAAGCGAAACCGCGGGTGATTTGATCGCGCTTTTCAGGCGAAGATTGTTTGGCCCACTGTGTGGTGATTAATCCGAGTGCCACGATCAGCAAAACGGCGATGATGTGTTCGGTGGAGCCGGTACAGAAATTTTTGTTGGGCAGTAAGTAATGGTTCATGTAATGGTTCAATCAAGGTTGCAAGATATTGAAGCACAATGGAATTTCGAAATTATTGTTTTCAGTGACTATGGTCATTTAGTCGACATATATTTTCTATTAACTTTGAGCAACAAATTCTGAAATGAAAATTATAGAATTTAAAAAGGCATTGCAATCCAGAAAAGGGGTTGAGTTTTTTTTGGAGAATGGAACCCCGGTTGCCGCACATTTTCACATCACGGAAGTAGGACTGCTTACGCGTCATTTTATTGATTGTGGAGGTGTGCTTCGAGCTGATAAAAAAGCCAATCTTCAATTGTGGGAGGCGAATGATTTAGATCATCGTTTGGAAGCCGTGAAGATGTTAAAAATTATTGAGACCGCAGAATCTCTTTTTGGGATAGTAGATTTGGAAATAGAAGTTGAATATCAACAAAATACCATTGGGAAATTTGGGTTGGCTTTAAACGATGGCAAATTTATTTTAACAGCAACACAAACCAACTGTTTGGCGCAAGATCATTGTGGGATTCCAAACCTGGAATTACCATCAGAAATGAAAGTGATTAGTGATTTAAAGTCAAGTTCTTGTATCCCTGGTGGTGGCTGTTGTTGATTGTTCCAAACAACCAATCCCGTGAAACTAGGAATATTAGAGTGGGTTCAAGCGATCAAACGAGGTGATGTGGTTTCTGATGAGCAATTTGATGCTTGTTTGAATTCGTTCACGAAACGACACTCAGCGACGCATTACACACCTTGTGAAGTGGCGCTCCATGCCACACAGTTTTTGTGCGCTGAGGCGGGTGAAGGACATCGAATATTAGATGTGGGTGCTGGTGTGGGCAAATTCTGTTTGATTGGCGCGGCACTCATGGAGCATGTCCATTTTTTTGGCATTGAACAAAGGCGTTCGCTCTGCACTATGGCCGATGAATTGGTCGATCAATCGGGGCTCAACAACGTGAGTTTATTGTGCGGCAATGCCATGATCTTAAATTTTAGCGATTACACGGGATTTTACTTGTATAATCCGTTCTATGAACACCTAGAGCCGTTTTCAGCGATGGATGAGTCCATTGATTTGGATGCCGATTACTACGAAATTTATTGCGGTTACGTGCGCAAACAACTGCAAGCACTGCCCAAAGGCACCCGAGTGGCGACCTATTATGGGGGAGGAGAAGAGATTCCCATGAATTATGATTTGGTGAAGCAAGCGTTCAACAACGATCTCAAATGCTGGCAGAAGCGTTGAAGGCAACCCATTCCCAAAAAACACCCTGAGGATTGTCGCCTAGTTCTCGGGGGTAAGACTTATTCCTTCGGTTTCTGAGTGCCAAGGTCGCTCCGAAATAAACGATATCGCCCATGGCGATCCTTCAAAAATTGAAAGAACGACTGGCCACGATCTGCATTTTTGCCAATGATCCAATAACGTCCGGGCAAACGACTCACCATGAGTTGAAGTAGAAATAGAATCGGAAAGAGGATGATGCTAAAAATGAGTATCAACACGGCGGCCGCGATAGCGCCGGCGATGGCCGCCAGAAAAACAATGACCTCAAAGGCATCGCCACTCCAGTAATCAGAGGAAACCGCCATACCTAAAATAGAAAATACAGCGGTGGCGCTCCAAAAAAAGAGTTTCGCCAATTTTTCCAGCAGGCGCTCCATTCTACTGGATACGGTTCCCCCTTTTTTGATGACATGGATCTGTGAGTAGGGCATGTACAGGACTTGATTGCGGATGGCCGTTTGTCCTTTGCCGTAATGTCCGCGCCCAATCCAAAACAAGGGTGGGTAGGGGTTGTGTATGAACACGCCGTTTTCGTTGGCGGCGACCAAATGACCCGTGTATTTGAAGGTATCCCCCACAAGGGTGAATGTGGAGAGCTGCTTGGAAATTTGTTCATCGAACAGTTTGGGATAGGACCATTTGACATTCTCGCCCAATACAATCAAGGACTGTGGAATGTGCATCTGCGAGAAGGCGCTGCTATCATCCTTACTATCAATGGCATAAGACGTGACTTGGGTTTTCTTTTCGCTGCGATGCTTGAGGCTTGGCGATTTTGTGGCCTGAACAGTCCGCGTGTTGGGAAGGCTAACCTGCCAACCGCGTTGATGATATCGTGGTTGAATGCGGCAAGACGATAATAACAAC
>VFQT010000246.1_pt1 | contig 85908 bp, 64 predicted proteins | sample 3512381 | NCBI WGS metagenome assembly VFQT01 (sample SAMN10412376, study PRJNA504923) | tailings metagenome | isolation source: Relicate 2 Philex TSF3 active mining site | place: Philippines: Tuba, Benguet | collected 2017-08-29
CTACTATGAACGTCAAGCAGATGAGCCACGTGGAGGACGTCAGCTCGAGTACGTACCGCGGAAGGGCACGATCATCAAGGTGAAGTACACACTTCCATTTGATGCCCCCTCTATTCTTGCTGGTGGTATGTCGGCTGCATCGTGGGGTAACTACCTGATCACCTCTCCGCAGGAACAGGATCTGGATTTCACGGTTACGACAGGCGATCGAGGAAACACAAATTTCCTCCCTACGACAGGACAATCGCCGGACATTGTTGAGTTCTTCATCTGTGATCCCTTGACACGTCCAGTCAAGCAAGCGCTTCACTTTGGCATCGTCGATATCACATGTGGGAGTGCGATCCGCTCGATCTATCAGGAGCCCCTCGCCGCCCCATTCACGTTTACCGCACAACAGATGGAGATACCTGGGTTCGGCCTTCGACTCCAACGTGCCGACATCGAGTATGATGGCGACTGGGACTTCTGGCCATTTGTGCTCAAGGGAGAAATCTACAACTCCATCTACGGAGGCAACCTCGCTGTTGATGGAGCACACCACACATCGACAGCATTCTCTCGACTTCCTGTGTGCGCTGAACAGCAGGGATCAGCAGGCGAATGCACGATTGCCTACAGTGATGATGAAGGATCACTCGGATATGGCGATCGCATTATGTGGCAACAAACGATGTGGATGGATGGGTTGGATAAAGCATGGTGGATGATGACAACGTGGGATGAAGATTGTAAAGACGAGGACGACTGTCTGGTAAATCGCATGGATGATGTGATTGATATCGTCAAGCGAGGCGTCGATGCCTACGCTGGTACGGCAAGTCAAGGAGATCTCGACTGGAATGCTTCACTACCCGAGTTGATCAAAGCCGGAGCTGATCTCATCGCTGTACTGCTGCCTCCTGATGAACAAGATGAGTTTCTGGGTGAGGGGACATTCTTGGAAGACATTGGCACCTACTGGGGTATGCGCACCGCCCACGCACCTCGCATCGTTGTCGACCACGAGAACATCCGATACCATCTACGCGGACAGTGGTACGTCTCGAAAGCCGTGCTTCGATAACCATTCACCCCCTCACCACTAATCTTTGGAGCACATAATGAAACACCTTCTTCTTGCCCTCGCCCTTATCGTATACAGCGCGTTGCTGCACGCACACGTGACACCATCTGGTGGATCTCGCGAGACAGCTCTGCGCGCTGGCGAGCGTATCATTATTACGTGGGATACAACAGGTATCTCATTTCCGGTTACCATCTCGTTGTGGGATGGAGCACAAGCGACGATGATTCCTGTTCAGCGTTCCTATTCCGCAATGCGTGCGGTGTATGAATGGACCATACCTGATACAATCACCGGTGGAAACCTCTACCGATTTGTTGTGGCGTCGGCAACACAACCATCGGTGCGTCATTTCAGTGAGAGCTACGTTACCATCCAACCCTCTTCCTCACGCGTGAGTAGTGTGGCGGAGGAACGCGAGCAACTAGCCATGCGCGTATCACCAACGCCTGCGCGCGATGTACTGCAGGTGGGCTGGGATCGTAGTGATGCACACGAGCTCGTGATTTCAACACTTGTAGGCACGCCCCTTGCCGCCTGGAGATGTCCATACGGAGCAACAAGAATGGAGATCGACGTTCTATCGATTCCATCAGGAGTGTATGTCTTGTCGCTCAAAGGAACCCATGGGGTGGTGCAAACGCAGCCCCTTGTGATACAGCGCTAGTCAGTTGCAAGTGTATACGATGTACCGAGCCGTGGAATGCAGATGCGCATGCCGGAAAGTCGCTCATGAAGATCTAACGCAAGTGCATCACATGCCTCTGGTTCGCCATGCATCAGCACAAGTGTCGACGGACGCACATCGGTTGCAAACTCGATGAGCGATTCGCGTGATGCATGTGCACTAAACCGAAATCGTTCGACTTCGCAGGTGCGCGTCACCATCCGTCCTGCGAGGTCGAACGGTTGTTTCTTTGGTGAGAGCGACAATGCATACCCCGGCGTTGACGGGTGTTGATATCCGATAAACGCGATGCCAAAGTTTGGACGTGCCATCCACAGCTGTGCGAGATTGTACGAGAGCGTTCCGGTGTTAAGCATGCCCGACGATGCAAGTACCAGCGATGGAGCTTTCAGGTAGGGTCCGCGATGAATCTCGTCGCGGATAATTCCTTCTTGTGGCGTATCGGAAATCTCCAGACCTGGGCGCATCATTGGATCGCTGTAACAGTAGGCATCGTAGACCTTGCTGATGCGTGTCCCCATGCCTCCGGTGTGAATCGGTAGGTAGGGAATCTCTCCACGTCGCATCATCGACGACAACATCACAACCATCTCTTGCATCTTTCCCAGTGCGAAACACGGGATCAGCACCGAGCCATTGCGCTCGGTGATTGTGTTGATGTATCGAGCCAGTCGAACCCGTTCTTCCTGTCGTGACGGGGAGTTCTCGACCGCTCCGTTGGTAGCCTCCATGATCAGGACATCGACGTGGTGACGCGGCAGTGTTGCCTTCGGGATCACCGTTTGGTTGTCGAACATCGTGTCGCCTGTATGCAGGATGGAGAACTTCCCGCATTCAAGCAGCACCCCTGCAGATCCCAAGATGTGTCCAGCCCAATGGAACGACGCCTTGATCGGGGTCCGCCCAGAGTATCCTCGAAACTCCAAGCGCTCGCCGTACGGAAGCGCCTCGAAGGCGTATCGCAGCTGATCGATCGCTGTCCGATCATAAAACTCCAGATGCTCGCGCGGCACGTCCGACGTGATATCCTTGCGCAGCAGTCGCGCTCCGTTCGGCATCATGATGTGCGACAGATCGCGTGTAGCGTGCGTCATGATTGCACGAAGGTGCGGAAAGCGTCGCATCACGTACGGCAGCGCACCGAGGTGGTCCGTATGCGCATGGGTAATGAATGCAACGTCGGTCGGACGGTGCTCGAGGAGGTCGACGGCGGGAAACGCAGCAACCGATCGGTCTCGCGGATGGAGTCCAGTATCGATGAAGACACCTGTGCCCTCGATCGAGAGATACGTGCAGTTGGCGCCAATTTCCTCGGCGCCCCCTAGCATCATGAGTTCAACGTTCACGCAGGGGTAGGGTTACGAAGCCACCTTGCAGGTGGAAATGCCAAGAATCGTGTACAGACCGCAGAAGCGGAACACGGCTGTGACCACTGCAGCAGCGGCTCCAACACCGCAGACCCATGCGAGCGTTCCCTCGACTGTGCCGGTAAGAATGAGTGCCGCGAGGATGGCCGCTACCATGAGACGGATGATGCGATCGGTGGTTCCAACGTTCGTTGTCATGGCCAATCTCCTACAGAGTCGTGGTGGAAACTCTTGTCAATGGGCACCAAGATCGGGCATTTCGCGTTTCATTGGTGCGTAGTTTTGCAGGTTATCCACATCGACCTCAGTTGGAACATGGAATCACCGACACCCTACTCACCCACCAACAAGGTTCGCATTGTAACGGCCGCGTCCCTCTTCGACGGACACGACGCCGCGATCAATGTGATGCGACGAATTATCCAGGCTACCGGTTGCGAGGTGATTCACCTCGGCCATAACCGCTCGGTGAAGGAAGTCGTCGATTGCGCCATTCAGGAGGACGCTCAGGCTATTGCTATGACGTCGTACCAGGGCGGTCACGTTGAGTATCTCACCTACATGCGCCAATTGCTCGACGAGCGTGGCGCCACCCACATCAAGATCTTCGCTGGCGGCGGTGGAACAATCCTCCCGTCCGAAATCGAGCAGCTCCATGCGAACGGCATCACACGAGTGTATTCACCTGACGATGGTCGTGCTATGGGCCTGCAGGGCATGATTAACGACGTCGTTGAACGGTCGGACTACATCCCTCCCGTTGCCGATAACCTTGCCAAGCGCGTGTCGGAACGCGACCCTATTGCCATCGCACAGGCAATCTCGTGTGCGGAGCGCGGAGAACGTACGGCTATAGCATTTGTCGAGGGGGCGAAGCGCTCCCCCGTGCTAGGTATCACGGGCACTGGTGGTGCCGGTAAGTCCTCGCTAACGGATGAAATTGTCCGCCGGTTTATCCTGGATCACCCTGATAAAACAATCGCTGTTGTGAGCGTTGACCCATCGAAGCGCAAGACCGGTGGTGCACTGCTTGGCGATCGCATCCGCATGAATTCAGTGAGCGACGAACGTGTGTACATGCGCTCGTTCGCTACGCGCGAGTCGAACGTTGCGATCAATCCACACGTGCGCGATGCGATCTCGATTCTCTCGTACGCTGGATACGATCTTATCATCGTCGAGACAGCAGGTATTGGTCAGAGCGACTCACAAATCACTGACGTCTCCGACGTCTCGATGTATGTGATGACGCCGGAATACGGTGCTGCTACGCAGCTTGAGAAGATCGACATGATCGATTATGCCGACATCATTGCGTTGAACAAGTTCGACAAGCGTGGTGCACTCGATGCACTGCGCGATGTCCGCAAACAGTACCAGCGAAGCCGACAACTGTTTTCGAAGAACATCGACACCATGCCTGTGTATGGAACAATTGCATCGCAGTTCAATGATCCGGGAGCGAATACGCTCTATCGTGCATTGAATGATCTCTTGATTGAGCGCTGCAAACTGAACTGGACATCGTCGTACGAAATCACCGACGAGATGAGCGAAAAGATCTACATCATCCCACCCGACCGCACGCGATATCTGGCTGAGATTGTCGAGAACAACAAGCGCTACGATGCGTTTGTTGATCAACAGGCAGAACTCGCCCGTTCGATCTGGCGCATCCAAGGCGCGATCGATCAACTCGCACAGGTGGATGAACACTAAACCTCGCAATCACATGAGCACTACAACGACTACCCCATCGACACACGCGAAGCAGGTCGACGCAGCAACACCAGCAGCGGCGATCACAACGCTTGAGCAGCGGAAGGCCGAGCTCGAAGCACAGCTTCATCACGAAGTGCGCGCATTGCTCGCATCCTGGGAAGACAAGAAGAAGTCGTACCAAGGTGAGTATTACACCTACACGGTTCGTGGCAAAGAGATTCGCGTTGCTAATCACACCGAATCGCTTGCACATACACGTGTTCCGAAGATTTCGCTTCCAGCGTTTCAAGACTGGGGAGAGATCGTTCGTTGGTGTATGCAAGAGAACGTCCCTGGCGAGTTCCCCTTCACTGCAGGTGTGTATCCGTTCAAGCGCACGAATGAAGATCCTACTCGGATGTTTGCTGGCGAAGGTGGACCTGAGCGTACGAACAAGCGCTTCCACTACCTGTCGAAGGGTATGCCGGCAGCTCGTTTGTCGACAGCGTTCGACAGTGTAACGCTGTACGGTGAGGATCCCGACTACCGTCCCGACATCTACGGTAAGATTGGCAACTCCGGTGTGAGCGTTGCATCGCTCGATGATGCGAAGAAGCTGTACTCGGGGTTTGACCTCTGCAACCCAACAACTTCTGTATCGATGACCATCAACGGTCCTGCGCCGATGTTGCTTGCATTCTTCATGAATGCCGCCATCGATCAGGAGTGCGAGAAGGAAATCATCCGTCGTGGCATGGAAGATGAGGTTCGTGCCAAGATCGACGCGATCTACCGCGAGCGCGGTGTTGCACGTCCGGTCTACCGCCATAGCGATGGATCTACAGAGCTACCTGACGGTAACAACGGACTCGGACTCATGTTGCTTGGTGTCACCGGCGACCAAGTGCTTCCACCCGATATCTACGACGAGTGCAAGCAGCGTGCGCTTCAGCAAGTGCGCGGCACGGTGCAGGCAGACATTCTCAAGGAAGACCAAGCACAAAACACCTGCATCTTCTCTACGGAGTTTGCGCTTCGCATGATGGGCGATGTGCAGGAGTACTTCATCAACAAGGGCGTGCGCAACTTCTATTCGGTGTCGATCTCTGGGTATCACATCGCCGAAGCAGGAGCGAATCCGATTACGCAGCTCGCCTTTACGCTTGCGAACGGTTTCACGTTTGTTGAGTACTACCTCTCGCGAGGTATGGACATCAACGACTTCGCACCGAATCTGTCGTTCTTCTTCTCGAACGGCGTTGATCCCGAGTACAGCGTTATCGGACGTGTCGCGCGTAAGATTTGGTCGAAAGCGATCAAGAACATGTATGGTGGTAACGAGCGCTCGCAGATGTTGAAGTATCACATCCAGACATCAGGTCGCTCGCTGCACGCACAGGAAATTGATTTCAACGACATCCGTACGACGTTGCAGGCATTGTATGCGATTTACGACAACTGTAATTCGCTGCACACCAATGCGTACGACGAAGCGATTACGACACCGACGGAAGAAAGTGTACGTCGTGCAGTTGCGATCCAGCTCATCATCAATCGCGAATTAGGATTGGCAAAGAACGAGAACCCACTGCAGGGATCGTTCATCATCGAAGAACTCACAGACCTCGTTGAAGAAGCTGTGTACACAGAGTTCAAGCGCATCTCTGATCGTGGAGGTGTTCTCGGTGCGATGGAAAACATGTATCAGCGCAACAAGATTCAAGAAGAGTCGCTGTACTATGAGACACTCAAGCACACAGGCGAGTATCCAATCATTGGTGTGAATACCTTCTTGTCGTCGAAGGGCTCACCAACGGTGATTCCTGAAGAAGTTATCCGTTCAACAACGGATGAGAAGGAACAACAGATCTCCAACGTTCGCTCTGTACAGCAGCGTAGTGGTACAACCACAACAGATGCTCTCGAAACACTCCGTACAACGGCGATTCGCAACGGCAACATTTTCGAGGCGCTTATGGAAGCTGCGAAGGTGTGTTCGCTCGGACAGATGACGCATGCCTTGTATGAGGTGGGCGGACAGTACCGACGTACGATGTAAGCCAATTGCATGGTCACCATTGAAGACATTCGAGCCGCTGCCGAGCGCATCCGACCGTATGTGCATCGTACGCCCGTGATCACATCGCGTGCCATCGATGCAATGATTGGGGCGCAATTGTTCTTCAAGTGCGAGAACCTTCAGAAGATCGGCGCGTTCAAAGCTCGTGGTGCATGCAACGCTGTGCTGCAGCTTGATGATGCAACAGCGCGGCGTGGTGTGATCACGCACTCGTCAGGAAATCACGCACAGGCACTTGCGTATGCGGCCGGACTGCGTGGCATCTCCTGCACCATCGTCATGCCCTCCACAGCACCCGCAGTGAAACGTCGTGCAGTTGAGGAGTATGGCGCAACGATTGTCACCTGCGAACCAACACTTGAATCCCGCCTTTCGACCATGCACGCCTTGGTCGAAGCGTCGGGTGCTCACATTGTGCCGCCATACGACGATGCGCGGGTGATTGCCGGACAAGGCACTGCCGCCATGGAGTTGCTCGAGGATCATCCCACGATCGAGGTCATGATGGCCCCGGTTGGAGGGGGCGGCCTCATGAGCGGAACGGCTGTGGCTACACGAGCAATGGCCCCCTATGCCACACTCCTGGGTGCAGAACCTAGCATCGACGCTGATGCCCAGCGATCCCTTGAAACCGGTGTTATCCAGCCCCCTCCCCAGCAGATGTCGATAGCCGATGGGCTTCGGACATCCTTAGGCGACCTCCCATTTCAAGAACTACGGCATCACCACGTACAAATCGTGACTGCTAGTGAGGAATCGATCATCGAGGCCATGATGGTGATGATGGAACGCCTTAAAGTCGTGATCGAACCCAGTGCCGCCGTGACCCTTGCGAGTCTGCTCGAGCGCCCTGAATTGGTGTCGGGTCGGAGGGTGGGGATCATCCTTTGCGGCGGAAATCTGGACGTTCGCACCTGGATTACGCCTTCATAAGCCCCTGCCACGCCCTTTTTCCGTACTTTTGAGGTCATTTTAGACCTTACGGAAGACAGATGCAATCGGGCTACGAAGCCGTCATCGGACTAGAAGTTCACGCGCAGCTCACCACTGCGTCGAAGGCGTTTTGTTCCTGTCCAACGGACTTCGGAGCACAGCCCAACGTGAACGTCTGCCCCATCTGCCTTGGGCATCCGGGTACACTCCCTGTGCTGAACAAGAACCTCGTAGCCTATGCCGTGCGCATGGGGCTTGCAACGAACTGTTCGATCCGCGATCGCTCGACGTTTTCGCGCAAGAACTACTTCTATCCCGACCTTCCGAAGGGCTATCAGGTAACGCAGTTCGCCGATCCAATCTGCTACAGTGGTCGCGTAGAAATCGAGACTGACGATGGTGTCAAGCACATTGGTATCACGCGTATCCACATGGAAGAGGATGCCGGTAAGAGCATCCACGACCTCGACGTCGACACGCTTGTCGACTTGAACCGTGCCGGTGTTCCGCTCATCGAGATTGTGAGCGAGCCCGACATTCGCACGCCGCACGAGGCGTACCAGTACTTGCAGCAGATCCGCCAAATCCTTGTGTATCTCGGCATCTGCGACGGTAACCTCGAGGAAGGCAGTCTCCGTTGTGACGCAAACATTTCTGTGCGACCAATAGGTCAGGAGAAGTTTGGTACGAAGCGCGAAGTCAAGAACCTCAACTCCTTCCGCAACGTCGAAAAAGCTATCGAGTACGAAATCCGCACACAGATCGAGACGATTGAAGCGGGTGGAACAATCGTGCAGCAGACGCTGATGTGGGACGCCGGAGCACAGGCAACGAAGCTTATGCGTTCAAAAGAGCAGGCGCACGATTACCGGTATTTCCCGGAGCCAGATCTTGTTCCTGTTGTGGTAGACACTGCGTGGATCAACGAGCTCACATCAACGCTCCCCGAACTGGCGCTTGCAAAGAAGCGTCGCTTCATTGAGCAGTTTGGATTGCCGGCATATGATGCAGGTGTGCTTGTCGATCAGGCAGAGGTTGCGGCTTTCTATGAGCAGACATGTACGTTGCTAGCATCGCCGTCGCAAGAAGGATTCAAGATGGTGTCGAACTGGATCATGACGGACATGTTGCGGATCATGGGCGAGAAGAAGTGCAGCATTACGAGCACTGGTATCACCACTGATCAGCTCGCATCACTTGTCAACGCGCTCGTAGCCGGAACGATCTCAAGCAAGACAGCAAAAGAGTTGTTCCCCGACATGATTGGATCCGGCAAGCTTGCCGATGTATTCATCAGTGAACGTGGGCTTACGCAACTCTCTGATGAAGGGGCTATCCGTACAATGGTCGATGAGGTCATTCGTGCGAACCCAGACAATCTCAAGAAATATCTCGACGGCAAGAGCAACCTCTTCGGGTTCTTTGTCGGACAAGTATTGAAGGCCTCTGGTGGGTCTGCCAACCCATCCATCGTGAGCAGCATGATGAAGGAAGCGCTCGATTCTCTCAACACACAGACGAGAACGGAGGACTAATGGCTATCACTCCAACGCGAGTTATATGGAAGAACGGAAGCTTTATTCCGTTTGAAAAAGCAAACATTCACGTGTTGTCTCACGTAGTGCACTATGGATCGTCGTGGTTCGAGGGTATACGCTGTTACAACACAGCCGAAGGTCCCGCTGTGTTTCGTCTCGACGACCATATGCGGCGCTTGCATTACAGCATGAAGGTGTACCGGACGCAGTTACCATTCAGTGTAGACGAGCTATCGGAAGCGGCGGTTGACCTCATTCGACGGAATAAACTCGCACAATGCTATCTCCGCCCTTTTGCCCTTCGCGGATTCGGCGACATGGGTGTGTACGGACAACGCTGTCCAGTAGAAGTGTACATCGCCGCCTGGGAGTGGGGTGCATACCTTGGAGACGGTGCTGCTGACAACGGCGTCGACGTTTGCATCTCGTCGTGGGATCGCATCACACCGAACGCCTTGCCTTCGATGGCGAAGGCAGGCGGTAACTACATGAATTCCCAACTCGTGAAGATGGAAGCCATCGACAACGGTTATGCAGAAGGCATCTGTTTGGACACGTACGGCAACGTTGCCGAAGGTTCTGGAGAGAACGTCTTCGTCGTACTGGATGATGAGCTGATCACGCCCCCTTCCGCATCATCCATTCTTCCCGGCATCACGCGTGATACGGTGATTACGCTAGCTGAGGAGCTCGGAATCACCGTCCGTGAACAAAATATTCCTCGTGCGATGTTGTACACCTGCGACGAAATGTTTCTCACGGGAACAGCCAGTGAAATCAGTCCTGTGCGTTCAGTCGACCGCATTGCAGTTGGACGCGGTAAGGTGGGTCCGGTAACGCGCGCTCTCCAGCAAGCGTTTCAGAAGATCACCGTTGATGGCGAAGATCCGTACGGATGGCTCACACCAGTCAAGAAGACAAAAACGAAGTAATCACCTCGATCGATACACCGGAGTAAATCATGGCGAAGGCCAAGAGCAAGCCGCAACCAGCAACAAACGCCAAGAAGAATGCAGCACCTGCACAAGCCAAGTCTGCTGCACCAACGCAGCAACGGAAGGATCTCTTCTCTATCAAGGGATTCGACAAGGCAACGTTGCGTGATTGGTACCAGATGCAGCACCTTGGACGTCGACTGGACGAGAAGGCAGCGTTGTATCTGAAGATGGCAAAGGGCTGGTCGTACCATGCTCCATTTGCTGGACACGACGGTATTCAGCTCGCATTGGGCAAGATCTTCCGTCCGGGCAAGGATTTCTTGTTCCCGTACTACCGTGACATGCTCACATCGCTTGCAGCAGGCGTTACGGTTGAAGAGATCATCGCCAATGGCTTGTCGAAAGATGCCGATGTTGCTGGTGGTGGACGTCACATGAGCAACCACTTTGCAAAACAATCGATCCGACTGCAGAACTCATCGTCGTGCACAGGCAATCACTCGCAACAAGCTGCGGGTACAGCGCGTGCAATCAAGAAGTACAAGGGCGACGAAGTGGTGTACTGTTCCACAGGCGACAGTACAACGTCGGAAGGATACTACTACGAAGCAGTCAACGGCGCTGATCGCGAGAAGCTTCCGTTGATCTTTGTCATTCAGAACAACAAGTACGGCATTTCTGTGCCGCTGCACGAGCAGACAACGAACTCGACGGTCTCGGACAACTTCCGTGGCTTCACGAACCTCAAGATCATTCAGTGCGACGGTCGCGATCCAATGGACTCGTATCGCGCCTTGGAAGAGGCGCGTGCCTACGTGCTTTCCGGCAAGGGGCCTGCAATGGTTCACGCCGACTGCGACCGTATCGGTTCACACAGCAACTCGGACAACCACGAGCTGTACCGTACGAAGGAAGACATCGACGCCATGAAGGAGCGCGATCCGCTTCCACGTATGCGCGCAACACTTCTCGCGAACGGTATTGCAACAGAAGAAGAACTTGTGGCAATGGAAGAGGCGAACAAGACAGCGATCTTCGCTGCTGCGGATGCCGTAGAGCCCCTTCCAGATCCAGATCCTCAGTCGTACAACGAGTACCTCCTGCCAGAGGCTGTTGTTGGCTATCACGACGACAGCGAGTCGCGGTGGACGCCGCCGGCAGATGCCGAGCTTGTGACCTTCCGTGAAGGTATCGTCAACGTTCTTCACGAAGAATTCCGTCGCAACCCAAACACCTTCCTCTTCGGACAGGATGTTGCGTCGAAGAAGAAGCAGGGCATCTTCAACGTATGTAAGGGGCTGCTGGACGAGTTCGGTAACGAGCGCGTCTGGAACGCACCAATTGCTGAAGACTTTATCGTTGGCACGGCGAACGGCATGACGCGGTATCGCGATGATATCCGTGTTGTTGTCGAAGGCGCTGAGTTTGCCGATTACTTCTGGCCTGCAATGGAACAGCTCATCGAGTGTACGCATGACTACTGGCGTACGCGCGGTCAGTTTGCACCGGCCATGGTCATTCGTCTGGCTTCAGGTGGTTACATCCAGGGCGGACTCTATCACTCGCAGAATCTTGAAGGTACGTTTACCACCCTTCCAGGTTTGCGCGTCGTATGCCCAGCCTTTGCAGATGATGCTGTGGGTCTGATGCGGAATGCCATCCGCTCACGCGGAACCACCATGTACCTCGAGCCGAAGTTCCTCTACAACTACCGTCCGACCTCGTCGGCGATGCCGCCAGAAGACTACATCATCCCGTTCGGTAAGGCCAAGATCCGTCGTCCAGGCGACCACATCACGGTCGTAACGTACGGCACACCGGTACACTGGAGTCTCCAGGCAGCCGAGACGCTGGCAGCTGAAGGCATTTCAGTGGAGGTCATTGACCTTCGTTCGCTTGCTCCGTGGGATAAGGAATTGGTGTTTGAGCGCGTCAAGCGCACAGGTCGCTGCGTTGTTGTCCATGAAGACAAGAAGACCGGTGGTTTCGGTGGTGAGATTGCTTCAAGCATCAGTGAAGAGCTCTTCCGCTACCTCGATGCCCCTGTTGCACGTCTCGGATCAAAGGATACACCGGTAGGATTCGCGAAGAATCTCGAGAAAGGCATCCTCATCAATGTGGATGACGTAATCTCGGTTATCCGACAGACACTCGCCTTCTAAAACACCCTATGGTGTGAATCTCTCCTGACAGTGTGAAGGGGGAGGTTCTGCGTAAGCCCCTCACAAGGCAAAGCTTACGTTCAGAACCTCCCCCTTTTTCTGTTTGGTGGGTACCCTCCCGAGGGATATATTTGCAAGTCTCGTTCAGTGGGCAAGGTATGCCTATACATATCTGTGCGCACGGATGAGGCGTCAATCGTTCAATTCAAATGTGGTGTTACAACGACATCACATGTACGAGAGCAACTGAGGAGTGCATGAGCACAGAACCATTGGAAACAGTACAGGGCACCAGTTCCAAGGCATCTGAACCACAGGTCGATGTCCTTGTCGAGCGCGTGCGGTCACAAGCAAAGCCTGTCATCGCCGGTGTCGTCGTACTTGTCCTTATCGCGGTCGGATACTGGTGGTATTCTTCGACGCAGGCAGAGCGTAACGCGGAAGCGGCAACGCAGCTGACGCGCGTCCGTGGCGCATTTGAAATGGGAGAATTCAACAAGGCTCTTGTCGGTGGCGATTCGCTACCGATGTATGGGTCTGACAAGGTGATGGGACTTCTTGACATCAGCGAGCAGTACGAAGGCACCGACGCAGGTGCAATCGCGGCCCTGATGGCAGGCAACGCCCTGGCTAACCTCGGGCGCATCAATGAGGCGGGCGTTCAATTTGAACGTGCGCAATCCTCTGGTGCCGAAGTGGTGAAAGTCGGTGCAATGAAAGGACTTGCACTCGTTCAGGAAGATGCTGGCAACTATGCCGAAGCAGCAAGTCTGTACGAGAAGGCAGCCGTTCAAGGGGCAAAAACAGGCCTCGAGGACGATTGCTACTATAAGGCAGGTCTGTGCTACGAGAAGGCCAATTCCAACGACAAAGCAGCAGAAATGTATCGGACGGTTGTCAAAAAATTCGAAATGTCAGAGTCCGCAGGCCTCGCCCGAATGGGTTTGGCACGGCTTGGCATGGGAATTGATTAGAGAACTCCGGCATTCTGTGCCCTTTTCCCATTTGACGTAGTAAACAAGTGATTGAATTAAAGCTTAAGGTTTTTACAACTGGAGGTTGTATGCAACGTTGGTTTCGTCTGAGCAGCTTGCTGCTTGTGCTAACCGCGGCATTTAATGTGGCTCTCTCGCAGAGTTACGTGGAGGTTCGTGGTAGTCTTCCTCCGGGATCGGTGCGCGTATTCGTACGTGACACCGTTTATCGTATCAGTGGTACGTACACAATTGGTGGTACGCTTCTGATCGAGCCCGGTTCACGTGTTGAGTTCATGCCGAATGGTCGGCTGATCGACTCAACTGGTGGTCGTATCATTGCTGATGGTCGTGCGTCTGCGACGTACAATCCAACAGCAGTGAATCCGCTCGTTCCGCCATATGTCGGATATGATGATCCGGCATATTTCGGAGCACCTGGAGTTGTCTCATCGACAATTGCCACAGAGCCGACCATTCATCCGTCGAAGTATTCCACAATTTTCAACGTGGATCTCGGCGCGAACCCTAACCTTCAGGGCCTCACGCCTGCAAAGGCGATGGTCTACAAGGCAGCTCGTCTGGAGCTGGGTGGCGTGATCTCAGCGATCCGTCTTAACCCATGGTTCCGTCCGACTGGCGCAGCGATCGGCGTGCGTCCAGGTCGCATCACATTTGCAGCTGCAGGTGTGAATACGTTCTCGCGCGAATGGGGACACATCATTGTTCTCCCAGGTGCACGTGCAGCGTTCTTCCGTGATGTCGACTTCGTTGGTTTCCGCAAGGACACAACAGTTGACAAGGAGCCTATCTATCTTGCGAACAACACAGGCACGCTGTTTACACGTGCTCAAGCTGAAGCAGCAAACGATAATCTTCTCCGTGCTTCGAACGGTGGTGGCGGTGCTATCACAACGTTCTCATCACGCACGTGGATTGTTGGCTGTAACTTCCGCAATAACATGGCCCGCTACCGCGGTGGTGCTCTTCAGATTCTTCAAGCACCAGTTGACCAGTACGCAGGTTCAACGCTTCAACTCTGGCCGTCGGTTTCGACGACTCAGCTTGATGCGCTTCCTAAGTACCCAGCTACGGTCAATCCATTCCTGACAAGCCCACTCAATGCTGAGCCAATCGATCAAGCGCTTCCGATCACGGACCGCGTTTATGATGCTGCAGCAGAAACAATGTCAGACAACGATCGCCAAGTAGTTGACGATGCTCGTCTGGCTGTGTACCTCGGTCGTATCCGTCAAATCCGTTTCACAGGCAACACTGCTCGTCTTTCGGACGTCGACACGATCAACGTAGGTGGTATTCGTTTTGTTGGTGACGCGAATCGTGCTGCAACTGTGCATGCTACGACATCACGTTCACAGAAGAACGAAGCAGCTGGTGGCGCTGTGTATATCAGCGGCCGCTCAAACATGACAATCGGTCTTGGTATCAACGATTTCCAAGGCAAGGACACAATCGAATTCAACAGCAACATCGCTGAAAACCGTCAGCCATCAACATTGGTTGGAACGGTTCGCACAACAGGTGCTCAGGGTGGTGCTGTGTACGTTGGTGATGCAACGAGCGTAATCTTCGCTGGTCGCTATACAACGAACAAGACATCGACTCCATTCATCAGCGAACTTTCGCTCGACGACACAACATCAGTTGGCAACTACTCACAGGGTGGTGCTATTTATGCTGCTGCAGGTGCACGTCAGATCCAAGTTCGTGGCAACCTCGATAACAACCCACCAACACACTTCCTTGGTAACGAGGCAGCACGTGGTGGCGCTATCTATGTAGCAGCAGGCACAACAAATACAGACGTATCACCATGGATTGGTGGTTCGGACGGTATCATCAATGCCCGCAACTATGGTTTCAACATCAAGTTCCGTGACAACCGTGCTTCTGTATGTGGTGGTGCTGTGTTCACAGCGCGCAACATGTTCATGTACGGCTCAGGTGGATCAAGCGGTCCACTCTGGATCTACGGCACGAACTACGGTGTTGAGTTCCAAAACAACACAGCAAACTTCTCTGGTGGTGCTATTGCTGTAGCAGTTCCACAGAACCTTCCAATCGCTCGTCGCGTCCTTCGCTTTGTGCGTGGTCACTTCATAAACAACCGTGTTGGTGAAGTTGCTGATTCGCTCAAGTCAAACGTTCGCGGTGGTGGTGCTATCTACTCGATCAACGCAGACCTCAACGTCGTAAAGGGTGTTGAATTCCGCGCGAATAAGGCATGGAATGGTAACGGTGGTGCTATCGCTGTTGTTACTCCAGACACGCTCACACGCAAGCGCTTCATGCTCACAGACCTTGATGAAGTTCGCTTCGATGCAAACGGTGTTGCGACAGGTTACTCACCACGCAACGACGTATTTACATTCCAGACATCAAGCCCACGTGCTGATGAGCGCATGCTCACACGTTTCTACGACAACGTAGCAAACGCTAACAGCAACCGTCAAGGTAGCGGCACAACACAAGCTGGCGATATCCGCATTACACACCCAGGCACAACACTCCGTGAAAACGGTACAGGTCTTGGTGGTGCGTTGTACATCCTCGACAGCATCCGTGTTCGTGTTGACACCGTTTCGTTCGATCGTGTACGCTTCCAGAACAACACTGCATTCACTGGTGCAGCTGTGTACTCGGACAACTACGATCTCAAGCTTGCATTCGCACGTACACTCGTTACTGGCAACAAGGCTACATCAGACATCGGTCGTTCAAACGACACGATCCAAGGCCCACTCGTAAACAATGAAAACATTGCTTCGAGCGACCTTGCAGGTGCAGTTCTCTACGGTGAAGTAACAGGTCCACTCCCATGGTCGACATACAGCTTTGCTGCTAACTCGATCTATGACAACCACGCTCGTTTCATCATCCGCCTTCCAGATGCGCAAGACACCAAGGGTGTTCTTGCTGGCACAACTGGTATTGGTTTTGGTGGTGTTGATACACTCCGCGGTAACTACTGGGGTCGCACAGAAGCAAACGTTTCTACGATCCTGCCAGTGTCGCCAAACGGTGGTTCACGTGTCCAAGAGACATTCTTCATTGCTGGCAACGGCAAGACACACATGAAGTTTGTTCGCGAAGCAACAAGCAACGTGACAGACCAAGGTCCATTCGAATCAGCTTGGCGCTACAACTACAAGCCAATTCCAGCTTGGACAATCCCAGATACACTCCTTCTTTCGGGTCGTATCTATGACATCTTCGACAAGGGTACAGACATCAAGACGGCTGATTATTCAAACCGTCGCATGTCACCAGTAGAAGACTTCGCAGTTGGTATTCCACCAGTTCTGAAGCTCTACACAGATCCAACAATGCCTTCGTTCAACAAGTACGTAAAGCGTTGGACTCGTAACCCATTCGACGCAGAAAAGTTTGCAGACATTGCTGCAGTGCAGACAGAATTCATTGGCAACCACCCAATCGGTTACCCAGTGTTCCTCGAAGCACGTGCTGACTACAGCGCAACAGCTGAAGTAAGCAACAACGATGCTCGCGCAATCAACGAGTCGGTATTCTTCGTGATTAACGAGCGCACAGGTGACTTCATCCGTGTGAACATGGCACAGAAGGGTCTTACAGACACGATCTACCGTGCACGTGTTGAACTCGTTCCAGACTCAACAAACGGTGGTGATCCAAACATCCGTCGCGCATACGAAGGTCTTGCAACGTATGGCACTGGTGCTACACTCCTCTCGTTCCTTGCTGACAATCCTGTAGTTGAAGACTCTTCAGCTCTTCAGGGTCGCAAGTGGGAAGGTTCAACGATCCTTGGTGAACTCGGTGGTGCAGGCTTCCGTCTTGCTAACCGTCCAACACTCCCAACATCGAACGCTGTAAACGGCGACGGTGGTAAGGAAACGTACTTCGGTGGTGAGCGCTTCCGTGCACTTCCAGTACGCGAAGGCGACCAAGTGACAATCGTGTCTCGTACAATGCTCTGGAAGGAAGGCGTTGTCAATGCTATCAACGGTGGTCTTACGTTCACTGTTGGTAACAACACAAATCCTCCTGTCTTCACTGGTTCTGCTGACACGCTCGGCACATCACCATTGATTCACCCAGAAATGCGCAACCGCGTATTTGTAACTGAGAACCGTCTCTACACACCAATCACAGCTGCTCAGTCACCACGCGGTGGCGGTCGTAGCTGGTTCAACGAGCCATCAAGCTATCCAGCAGACGCAGCGGGCAATCCAATCGTCAGCATGGATGCATTTGAGCGCGATTCGATCTTCACGATCACAGCAGTTGACGTAAACAAGTTCTACGACCCACGTGTTGTAAACGATCCAAACTTCAACGCTCAACTCTCGTACTTCTGGAACATCACAACTGGTAACTCAGCTCTCCGTTACTGGCTGCGCGACACACTCGTGTATGCTTCGAGCGCTAACAACCCACGTTGGGGTGCAACTGGCTACCGCATGCTTCGTGGTCGTCCAATCAACCCATACATCGTTCCAGGTGGTGAAGAAGTTGAAGTTGCTGTAAAGAACTTCCCGCCAACACACGAAATGATCGATACGCTCCGTAAGTGGAACTTCGACGAAGCGTTCATTTCACGCTGGCACTACATCTACCCATCGTACTTCCACGCTGAAGAGTATGACAATAACTCGTTGCCACTCGACCAGCGCACACCAGCTAACGCTAACGCTCGTTTCCTCCAGCAGGACACAGTGAACTTCGGCTGGTTGGATTCTACTTCGTATCGCTTCCGCATTCATGTTGTTGACTCGATGCCACGCTTCCTGTGGAACTTCAATGCTACAGGTGGTCAAGCAACGACATATCAGAACATGCTCAAGGGTGACCTGACTATTGTTCTCGATCCAACAACAACAGATCCTGGAACATACGACAAGACAACAGGTACGTATCTCGACACACTTCGCATGACAAACACTACATCACGTGTTGGTCGTCGCCTCACACAGCCAAATGCTGTGCTGAACGAAGTGTACAATGCTCCTGATGCGCCACAACCTGACGATTTGAACGTTCAATTCGTGGCTAACCTTACTGACTCGCTCCGCTTCCGTCTCGACGTGAATACGGACGATGAGTTCGAAGACCTTGCTGCTATTGACACAAATCGCGCAGTTGTGAAGAAGTACGGTGTATGGGACTTCCGTTACGGTAAGACATCATACGGCTTCCTCTCGACATCGATCCGTCAAACACCTGACGATGTGTCGGTTGAAGACATCGTACAAGCTCGTCCAAGCTGGATGGCAACGACATTCATGCGTCGCTATGAGAATGCAGGTCAAGCTGACCAATTCGGTGAAGACTTCACAACACGTGGTCGCATCGAAATCCGTATCGGCAAGACACAACCTATTGAGCTTCTCAAGCCAGTGAATGACTTCGATCCAGGTCGTCCAATCAATGGTGATCTGAACACTGACACTGTCACGACAATCGTTGTCAACGATGGTCACGGCGGAATCAACTCGATCACACGTCGCCTCTTCGTGAACGTTGTTCCAACACTCATGGAGCAAGACGTCCTTGATTCGATCGCTATCGAAGACATCGACTACAATGTTGATCTCCTCGACTCAGCACGTCGCATCAAGGTATACGATCCGAACTTCGGTCAAGCACACACGTGGGAACTCATCTACGGTGACGACACTCGTGACTCAATTGCGATCGACCCATACTTCCCAGAAGCAGGTCAACTCGTTCTTGATGCTAGCCGCAAGACAACTCCAGCATGGTTGAAGATCAATCCAACAAGCGGTATGCTCTATGGCACACCACGCGTTACAGATCTTCCATATGCAGACACAACAGTTAAGGTCACAGTAGTTGTGACAGACGCTGGTGGTCTCAAGGCAATGCGTACATACGACCTTCGTGTCGAAGCACGTAACCACGATCCACGTCTCCTTTCGTCGCCAATCGTCAAGTGCGTTGAGCAAGGCCGTCCATACTCGGACACAATCCGCGTAACAGACATCGACCTTCGCCGCAAGCAAGCTGACAACGAGCAGCTGACATTTGAAGTTATTGAGCCATCAGGCAGCTGGACATTCACGCCAGATCGTCTGTCGAGCCCAATCGCTGACACACAGAAGGTTACAATCAGCACAACTGACCTCCAGGGTACAATTGTGAATGGTCGTATCACAATCCGTGTGGTTGTTACAGACCGTCAAGGCGCGAAGGACACACTCGTCTATCAAGTTGCAGTTTCGGCGAAGACAAAGTTTGTTGCTGATGTAAAGGTCGAAAACAACCTTGGTGCATTCCAGATGCTCCAGTTCGGTCTGAACGACATTGAAATCGCAACACGCGGTGATGAAGATGGCGCATTTGGTAAGCTCGACTCGAACTATTGCGAGTACGAACTCCCACCAGTACCATACATCGACGTCTTTGATGCTCGCTGGACAATTCCTAACCGCAATGGTATTCTCCGCAACATCTTCCCATTCTCGACAACAGCAGGTGAAGCAGTGTACAGCGCTCGCTTCCAAGCTGGTGGCGAAAACACGCAGAGCTCAGCATACTATCCGGTTCGCATCTCATGGTGCCGCAATCAGATTCCTGCAAAGGATGCTTCGAACCCAGGTTCGTACTACATCCGCGACGACGCGTCGAACGGAAGTGTGTTTGCATACAACATGAAGACGGGTGAAGGTCGTTCGGTAGCGAGCGTCCAGCACAAGGAAGCAAACGGTTGCGACACGATCATCATCAACAACACAGCTGTTCAAGGCTTTGTGATTGTGTATGACTACACAACAAGCGTAGATGGTGAAGAAGTCAATGCTAACGAGCTTCAAATCACGAAGACAGCTCCGAACCCATTCACAACGGCAACGCAAATCACATTCAATGTCCCTACGGCTACGAATGTTGCAGTTGAGTTGTACGATGCTATCGGAACACGTGTCGCAACACTTGCGAAGGATCTCTTCACAACAGGTAGCCACACGATCGAATGGAACGGCTTGGCAAATGGTGTCGTCATGCCTTCGGGTCTCTACACAGTACGTGTAACAGACGGTACGAAGTCATCGACACAGCAAGTTGTGTTCGTCCGCTAATGCTTTAACGATGGGGTCGGACTTCGGTCCGGCCCCACTCTACCGAACCGCAAACAAACAAGTTGTAAATCTTGGAGTCTCTATGAAGAAACAGGTATTAATTGCCTCGGCGATTGTACTCTGTTCGTTCGCGATCGGTGCAGTGGATGGTATGGCGCAACAGATCTTTAACCAGTTTCGCCAGCCTGAACTCGTCGTTGGTCTTCCTTACCGGGACATCGACGCCTGCCCACAGTCGCGTTTGAACAAGCGAGTCATCGCTCCGTCGCAATTCACGCTGCCACCAACCTTCGTCAATGATCTTGACGACGGCTATGCATTCATCCAGTTCCCATCAGGCGTAGTGTACAACTACAATGGTGCGAACTACGGTGGTGTCTATGTGTCGATCAATGGTTTCGTCACATTCGACAACACAAAGCTTGTGCCTGCTAAGCAGTCACAAGGTCTCTTCATCAACTCATCATCGTATCCAGACAACGTGATTGCTCCGTACTGGGGTGACCACCGTTTCCGCACAGCGGCTGATATCGTAGGTGGTTACATGCCATCTGAGATCTCATGGGTAGTCGATGTTGATCGCGATGAGAACTGCGATACAATCAAGCCAGTTCGCAACTGTATCATCATCCAGTGGAAGAACCTGAACATCAACGATGCTCGTGTAAACTCGAGTGTTGCAAACTTCCAGGCTCGTCTCTACTTGGGCGGTGACACACGCAACAACCAAGGTGAAGTTGAACTCGCATATGGTCAGATTGCAGGTAATCCAAACACGTCGAACACAACAGTTGTAACACGAGGTGCCACAGTAGGTATCAAGGGCAACGGTGGTTTCCCAGGATTCCTTGCTGACTTCTGGAACGGTCTGATGTGGGTCCCAGCTGCAGGCGCAAACGCACGCACTGACTCAACGTCAATCTGGCAACCTTCGGGTGGACGTTCGGATGCACGCATCCGCTTCAACTCTATCATCTATTTGACATTCGACGTTTGGGGATTTGGTGATGCTGACACGTCAGCAGCACAAGGCCAGCGTCACGATAACCTTCCACAGAACCGTCGTGTTACAGCTAATGACGCTCGCGTGATCATGCGCTCGATCGTTACGAAGCGTCCACTCGACTCCGTATGGAAGCGTCAAGCGTACCAGGGCGATGTTAACCACTCAGGTCGCTACTACTACACAAAGCTCAAGCGCGATTTCTCTGGTGACTCGATCGTTGGCACCCAGATTATCATCTGGCGTCGTACAATCGACATGGAGCAATTCTTCCCAGGTCAGGGTTCAACACTCACAACTGGTAAGCAAGTTGTTCGCGTGATGTACGAAGGTGACGGTCTTTACGGTCCAGGTGGCAAGGCCCCAGACGTATCGAGCCTCAACCAGATCTACTACGAAGTAACTGAGTATGATGCATCACTCATCATGCGCTATATCTCTGGTCGTCTGCCATACCTCCCATGGATCTATGACAACGACACAGTAGGCCCAGGCGCTGGTAAGGTTTCAATCCAAACAGTTGCAGACAACGTAGCATTTGGTACACCAGCTTCGATCGGCAACGGTCTCGTTCGTGTTCCAGTATACGTGAACGCACTCCACACAGGTGCTTTCGGTGTTCGCTTTGAGACAAACACAGAGGTTGCAGCAGTAACTCCTGTGATCAACGATCGCAACACTGTCATGGCAGATCACGGCAGCGACATTGCAGTAGTAACAGGTAATGGTTCATTCGATCCATCAACACCAGTTGCTTACGTAACAATGAAGGAAGGCGCAATGCTCGAGTTCTCGAACATTCGCTTCAACGAAGCACTCGTTGGTTCGCAAACGATCTCGATGGTCGAGAATAACACGAACTCTGCTGTTTCGATCTACCCGAACCCAACAACAGCAAATGCGTCAATGGCGATCACACTTCCAGAAGCTGGAAATGTAACAGTCCGCGTATTTGACACGTTTGGCAAGTTCGTTGCTACTGTGCACGACGGCTTCGCAACAGCAGGTACACTTACAGCAACATGGAATGGTATGGATGCTACAGGCACTCCAGTTGTTCCAGGCGCATACGTTGTCCGTGTTGAAGGCGCAGGCGTAAGCACATCGAACATGGTTACGGTTCTCCGCTAATCAGATTCGACGCTCTATGAAATTTCTGGTGACTATAGCGCTGGCCGTCCTTGCGGCGGCCAGCGGCGTCACCGCTCAGGACACATTACTGATTCGTAGCTATCGAACGGTTGATGTGTGTTCCTCGGAACGGCGATGGCTGATCGCCCCTTACCTCGGGAACATTCGTTCTACAGACAGCCTAGCGTCCTTTGACATCACAATTGGATTTGATACAACGTTGGTTCGACCAACGGATGTACTTACGGAAAACACATTGTCATTTATGGCAGATTATCCTGCTCAAATGACGTTGGTTATTCCAGGTGAAATGCGAGTCGCGGGTTTCAACATCACACGCAACATGATTGGTGATAAGCCACTGTTTGCAGTTGTTGGTGACTATCGTGGCAGTTGCAATGACGATCTCCAGTTCACCTTCCCTTGGCCTCCTTCGTTCAATGAAGAGTTCAAGAAGAAGATGACGGTTCTCCTTAGCGAAAAGGTGACAGTAGTTGCTACTCCGAAGAACGACAACCAACTCGGTCTACTTCTTGAATCTGATACTATCGTGATTGATGGGAAGGACTCTACAAGTGAAGTGGTATCGACAGTATCATTCGGATCAAGCAGTGCTACTCGAGCCACGCTAACCTGGTGGTTGGGTGATTCACTATCAGCACGTATTGATCGCGTTTCCCTAACAGGTGTGACTGTAGACAGCATGAACACATCTGGTAATTCAGTACGCGCATACGTTGTGTTTCAGTCGGGTCAGCAACCAACAGCATCAATCGAACTCCGGAATGTGACTACCGAGGTTGAAGCGCGAGCTTCTCTACGTTCTCGCATGGAGATAACAGATAGCTGTGCTTGTGTTCGCAGCACACTTTCTGATACGATGGAGATAAAGCTTACAAATCCAATTGTTTCGGTTTCATCACCTGTCGACGACAGCAATGAACGATTAGATGTGACTACAACATCAGTATCGTGTCATTGTGATCATGGGCAGACGAATGAAATCGCGGTGTTTACAATTACTGGAGAACGTGTTGCGATGCAGCGTGGTCTTCCAGGATTGGTAAACAGGATGACAATCGAACACCTACCGTCAGGACCGTACATCATCGTCGGGACATGCGGAGACAAACGACTTGTGAATTTGAATTTGAAATGAAGAATCTCTTGATCAACTCATCTGAGGAGTTTTCTATGAATCGTCGATATGCTCTCTGGGGTAGCGACGCCAAGATTGGCGTGGTGCTCCTGCTTGCAGCATTGATCGGCCTCGGCTCGCAAGTGCTCCATGCACAAAACAAGCCCGAGTTGCCGACGCTTTCGCTGACCGGTGTCGCCGGTGGTTGGAACCAAACGTATTATCCTGATGGCCGCATCTGGACTTCCAAGCGTGGTCCTAACGGCGATCGTGAACTCCTCGTTCCGGTGTTCATCAAGAACTGCTGGCGCTCAACGGAGATCTTCGAAGCGTTCCCAATCTTCAGCTTTAAGTTTAAGGTGCAGTATGACTCTACTGCTCTTGAACTCATTGGTGTTGACAAGAACGGTCCAAAGCGCGGTGTGCAATTCGCACCACTGTCATGCCTTGGTAAGGACTTCGAATACACAGTTGACGTAGCACGTGATACAACGTATCAGCGTGTTATCAAGGCTCCGGTACAGAACCGCCTTCGTGGTAAGCGTGCGCTTGTCACAGGTATCTCATCGAAGCCACTCCCACAAACGGGAGATATCACACAGCCATGTGATCAGCGTCCATTCCAGGAACTCGTGTACCTCCGCTTCCGCGTAGTTGCAGACCCATCTATCGATGTGGAATCTGCTCGTACACCGATCATCCTCACGAATGACACGCTGTTCTACAACGACTTCCAAATGGGCAAGTCGATCGCCTTCCCAGGCGACGGTGTTCCTGGTGAATTTGCTGGTGTTGGTGGCGTAGACAACTACTTCATCGATAACCTCAACCAAGAGCAGATCCGCGACCCACTGCGTCCATCAAAGCCAGGTATGATCTGGTTGGAAGTAACTGACCTTTCGCCACGTCTTTCGTTCAACCTCAATGCTGACCCAACAAGCCGTCTTGCTGACTCTGTAAACGGTTCAAATGGTACACAGTGGTTTGTCGTAGACCCGATCACAATCGATTATGGCAGCTCGTTCGACGATCAGCCAAACGGTATCGGTACACGCGACATCGACTTCATCAACATCGCTCCTGGTACACGTGCGTACGAAATCCTCGTACAGTCGGACAAGAAGTGGTTGAAGTTCAAGTCGTTCAAGAAGGGCGGCGCTGGTGAGAATGATCCATTCCCACAGCCAGTACGTGAAGGTTATGTTCAGACAATGGACAAGGGTATCCTTGGCACAACACTTGGCGTAACACCATTCGGTGACCCAACAGTTGGTACACGTGATATCAACCTTCGCATCATCTGCGATCCAAACGAACTTCCAAATGGTGACGAGCAAGAAGTATGTGGTACATACGTCGGAACGATCTCGTTCAAGTCGCCATCACTCGAAGTATCGCCAGTTCACCTCAAGGTGACATTCATCTACTTCCGTACACCGTACGAGCCAAACGCATTCGACGAGAACAACAACTGGCAGCGTAGCCAAGAGTTCCTCGGTCGCGGTATCACAATCCAAGTTCGTAACTCGAACTCGCCGGTTGAGCGTACATACCTCACATTCGGTGTTGGTAATCGCGCGACTGACGAAGTTGATACACTCTTCGGTGAGACAGTGTACAAGTCAGCACTCAACTCGTTTGGTGCTCGCTGGTACCCACGCAACAAGGAAGGCATCGACATTTATCAGTATGGTCTCGGCGATCTGTGGGCTGGTACAGCTCAGCGTCCAAAGAGCGCATCACGTGATATCCGTTCGATCTACTCAGACACAACGCTTCTCTACACATGCCGCTTCAATGCTGGCAGTGACCTCAACTACCCAGTAGTTGTTGAGTGGGACGTTGATGAGTTCATTCCTGGTTCAGACCTGTTCATCCGCGATACACTCAATGGTTCACGTTTCAACGTAAACATGCGCGAAGGCACAGTCCTTACACCGCAGAACCGCCGTTCGTTCACACTTCGTGATGCCGACATCAAGGCCTTCACGATTGAGTACACACTTCCAAAGGTTGCTCAATTCCCAGTGATCAACAAGGGTTGGAACCTTCTCTCGGTTCCTGTCAACCCATCATCGAGTGCATGGAAGTCGATCTTCCGCAACGCTCTCACAGAGCCAGTCCGCTTCTCGCAAAACATTTATCAGCAAGCTGGCAATGACATCGTGCCAGGTGTCGGTTACTTCGTGAAGTACTCGGACGAACTCGACAAGACAATCGCAGGTTCACGTATCCGCCGTATCGACGACCAAGCGTTCACAACACGTCTGTATGACGGTTGGAACACGATCGGTTCGCTCTCTTCGCCAACATCAACAGAGAACGTTACACTACTGCCATTCGGCTCAGGTGCATTCCCTTCAATCACTGGCGATATCTACGGCTACGTTACAAACCGTGGTTATCAGGCAGTTACAGAAATCGAGCCAGGTCTCGGATACTGGATCAAGATCTCGGGTCAAGCATACCTCTCGATGTGTTGCGGTACGCTCGGTAAGAGCGGCGTGAACTTCTCAACTGTCCGCGAGACAGTGAAGGCAAACGCAATGCGCGTCACAGTGAGCGACAATGCTGAAAATGTTGGTGACGTGTTTGTTGCAAACCGCGGTTCGATCGAAACACGTAACGTGTTCGAGCTTCCACCGGTACCACCAAACGGTCTCTTCGACGTACGTTTCTCAGATCAGACGTACATCAATGATGACGTGAACCCAACGATCCAACTCCAAGGCGCAACTTTCCCTGTAACACTCACAGTGAACAACCCAAGCCGTTCGTACGTCGTTACGAACCCAATCTCGGGTGCAGTTCTCGGAACAATCGTTGCAGGCCGTAGCAACAACATCACGATCACAGATGCACGCACACCGTACATCCGTCTGATGGGCCAAGAAGCTGATCTTACAGCTCTCACAGTTTCGGTTTCGCCAAACCCAGCTTCTGCTGTTGGTATGGTCAACGTAACAGTGCCACAGTCAGGTCGCGTAACTGTTGCTCTCTTTGATGCTATGGGTCAGCTCGTATCGACAATCGTCGATGAAGAGAAGACAGCAGGCATCTACGGCTTCGACATGAACGCAGCTTCGCTTGCACAAGGTCGTTACATCGTGAAGGTCACGACAAACGGTGCAACAGCAACAAGCGCGGTCACGATCGTTCGCTAAGCCGAGCACAGGAATAGTCGAAACAATAGAAAGGGCAGCAGGCAACTGCTGCCCTTTTCTGTTCACGGAAACAGGAATCGTCATGCGAGTACTTCTTATCGTCACGCTACTGACCGCATCATTTGCGCATGCAATGAGTCAGGAAGTGTCGTTTTCGATGACCATCACCAACATTATTCCTGGTTCACGCTCATCAGGAACATTTACGTTTGGTGCTCATCCTGAAGCTACAAATGGACTCGATGTTAATCTTGGGGAGCGCGAGATACCATCACTGCCCCCTCCAGCAGGCGTGTACATTATCTACACCGTGCCGCCAACTCCTGATCGAATCTGGCTGAGTCCAAAGGATCTCAGAAAACTATCATCGGACTCATCTGTTCGTCATGATTATGATCTCAATGTCACTTGGACAGGCGGAAAGCTCGAGATGTCCATGAAGGAGCGACTTCCATCAGGGATCGATTCTGCGTACATCATAGACCCCATAACGGACTTCCCGAACAACTTCATAAAGGCACGTGTAGACTCCGGAATGGTTTATGAAACGGATAACCGTGCGCTAACACGTCTGAAGCTCCTCGTATGGTACCGCCAAACGATTTCGAGCGTTGATGATTCTGGGAATTCATCTGTTGTCATCGCCCCGAATCCTGCAACAGACGTTCTGTCTGTGAATGGATGCGAACCGGGTTCATCGGTTGACATCCTGACAGTTGTGGGGCAGCATGTTCGATCATACCAGACTGACTCTGAGAGTATCCGTCTTTCAGTGCAAGAACTTCCAATCGGCGCTTACGTCATTCGTGTAGTCGACCCACGTGGTCGCGCAACACAACGTATCATGATGCGCCAATAACCCCACAAAACGTATGAGTGATGAACGTCAAGGAAATGAAGGCTCGCAGAACCGTCGACCACGTCGACGCTTCGGTCGTCATCATGGCCGTAATCGCGATGGCCAACAGAATCGGCACTCAACGATTCAGGGTTCCATTTCTGTTGTTGTGCCTCTCCTGAACGAGGAGGAGTCGCTTCCTGAACTTGCACGACAGTTAGAGCAGGTGCTCGAGCGCGTTTCTCGTGGGAAGTACGAAGTTCTGTTCATCGACGATGGTTCCACGGACGACTCATTTCGTGTGATTCAAGATATCCATGCGCGCAATCAGCGCTTCAAAGCGATTCGTTTCCGTACGAATCACGGGAAGTCGGCTGCGCTTGCAATAGGGTTTGCTGAGTGCAAGGGCGATATCGTAATCACGATGGATGCAGACCTGCAGGACGATCCGAATGAGATCCCTTCGCTTGTTGCGAAGCTGGAAGAAGGATATGATCTTGTTTCAGGTTGGAAACGCAAGCGCCACGACCCGTGGCACAAGACAGTGCCGTCGAAGTTGTTTAATGCCGTTACGTCGCGGATGAGTGGCATTCGACTTCACGACTTTAACTGCGGACTCAAAGGATATCGCCGCGAGGTGATCGAGAATGTTCAGGTGTATGGTGAAATGCATCGCTACATCCCTGCTCTTGCCCACTGGGAAGGCTTTCGTGTAACCGAAATACCAGTGCAGCATCGTGCACGTCAGCACGGCGTCTCGAAGTTCGGCATGAGTCGGTTCCTCAAGGGATACCTTGATTTGCTGACGGTGATGTTCACGACACGGTACATCAAGCGTCCGTTGCATTTTTTCGGTGCCGTTGGCTCGCTGTTTGCAGTGATCGGCTTCATCACGGACCTGTATCTTGTCATCGAGTGGTCGCTTGGTCGAACATCATTGAGTAATCGACCGCTTGCGCTATTCGGCGTTGCAATGATTATTGTCGGTGTTCAGTTGATCTCGATCGGACTCATTGGTGAGCTCATTGTGAAGAACAATCTTGAACATCAGAAATTCAGCGTCCGCGAACGTCTTGGGTAACATTCGCCACTGCTCATTGTTGATTGGGTATTGACCCGTACACGGAATTCTACCATGCGCCATCTTCTCGTCGTCATCGCGTGCATCCTTGTCGTCTCGTCTAACGCTGATGCACAAGTCCGTTTCCGCGTTGCTGCAGGTCTGTCGACCGACTGGATTACAAGTGATAATCCGGCCGTCTACCGTCTAGCCAGCAGTCAGAATACATCGCCTGACGAGACGTACGGCGGTGCGTTCGACGGCGCACAGATGGGTTGGGGTCTGCGTGGCTACATCGACCTTGATAAGCAGAAGAAGTTCCGTATTCCTGTCGGGTTCGATTACTTCATGTACAAGGGTGCTCAGAGCATTGTAGGTGAGACGTACTCCATCCGTGTGACGCACGAAAACAACCTGGCCGCAGGATTGGCTGGTTTTGAATGGTCCTTTGTCGAATTCCCATGGGCATTTGCACGTGCATACGTGGGCGCAGAAGCGCGATTGCTCTTCGTTGGTGAGAACACGATCACGCGCGACAGCAAGACGTTGGTAGCAGACACGATTCTTCAGCGCGTCGAAGTCTTCAATGGTAAGTCATCTGCAACACGTCTCGGTGCAATGGCCCGCCTTGGTATCGAAGGCGAGATCTACTACCCTGTCTTCGTGAACACAAGTGTGGGTTGGGGAGCGATGAATCTCCTCGGTCGCGACACACGCTCGACAGCAAATGGCGGTCGTGGAGAACTGCTCACACCGGTATCACAAAATGAAACTGGCGAGGGTATGCTGTACCACCTGAACTTCACGTTCATGGTACAAGTGCGTCTCTAATACATCTCTGCCCAGTTACTTGTAGAGCGTAGCCTCGAAGGCCCCTTGCTCAGGCTTATTGAGAATAATGCGCCATACAATACCGCGCACAAATCCCAAGCCGTAGGCTGTTAACTGCACCATCGATGCTGCAACGCAGCGCACTCCCAACGCTGCTGAGTGATAGCCTACAGTGGCGCTCAAGAACAGCGCCACAACGTAGAGGGCGAGCGGAGCAAGCCCCACCCATCCCATCGGCTCAATCAACGCTGTTGCTACAGCCAGCACGAGGTATGTGGTAAACACAGCCGGGAAGAAGTGCGTTGGCTTCAGCGTGTTTGGATGACGCAGCGTGATGTTGATGCGCGCAATGCCGCTGTTATGGACCTGCTTGAAGAACTTCCAGAGATCGGTCCGACGCTTGTGGTACACCCATGCGTCAGGAATGAGACCCACCTTGTAGCCATGCTCTATCATGCGGATGCTAAACTCAACATCCTCACCGAATCGCATGCGAGCGAAGCCGTCTGTTTCGTTGAAGACATCGCGTGAGATACCCATGTTGAAGGACCGTGGGTGGAAGCTCCCGCCGACGCGACGCTTGCCCCCTCGAATACCTCCTGTGGTCAGGAAGGACGTCATGGCAAAGCTGATAGCCTTCTGCGTAGGCGTAAACGACGCGTCCTCGCGATCTGGTCCACCGAAGGCGTCGTACCCATGCTCGACCACTGCCTGATCGATTGTGGCCATGTAATGAGGTGGCACAGTGCAATCAGAATCGATGAACATGAAATAGTCGCCTGTTGCACGCCGACACCCATGATTCCGCGAGGGACCGGGTCCGGAGTTGTCCTTGCTGAAGTACTTGACATCCAGCTTGCCAGACATTGAGGTGCATACGTCCTTCGACGAGATTGTGGAGCCATCTTCAACGATGACCACCTCAAAGTCGCGATAGGTTTGTCCGGCGAGACTCTCAAGGAGCTCGCGGAGTTCGTCTGGGCGGTTATACACCGCTACGATGATCGAGTACTTCGCCATACAGAGGGCAAAGATACGGTCGCGCCACGTGCTATCTTTGAGATCTCTATGAACTCTCAACATCACCATCAAGGCGATCTCTCGGATCGCGTCGCGCAGATGGAGTTACTGCCTCGCACGATTCGCAATGTGCGCATGCAGTACCGTCTTGCCGTGCACACGCTTTTGCCGTGGCTTCAGCAGTTCAATCTTTGGAAGCCAGGTGTGGCCGTGTGTGAGATTGGTTGTGCAGAGGGTGGCGTGCTTGCAGCATTCGTCGAGCGCGGAACGTCCTATGCTCTTGGTACAGATATTCAAGGGGCTCTCCTGACGGATATCAGCGATCCTGTGTGGAAGTCGCAAGGACTCAACATCGAGTTCACACATCACGATGTGATATACGAAGACATTCCTGCAGCATGGAACGAGCGGTTCGATATTGTGCTCCTCCGCGATGTAATCGAGCACCTCGATGATGCTGGTATTGCACTTCGGAACATTCAGCGACTGCTCAAGCCAGGCGGCGTAGTGGTGGTAACATTTCCACCGTATACATCACCGTTTGGCGGACACCAGCAACTGCTTGGTACAACGTTGGGTGCAATTCCATTTGTACATCTCCTGCCGTGGCCGATCTTCTCATCGATCATCAAGCAGGGCGAGCCGATCAACCAAGAAGAACTTGTGCGATTGCATCGCATCAGATTGTCTGCCGCCGATGTTCGACGTGCAGCAGCATCGGCACACCTACGCGTTGTCGATGAGCGTCTGTTCGCGCTGCGTCCAGTATTCCGCTGGAAGTATCAGCTTCCTATTCCGAGTCTGGAAGTAAGCGCATTGCGCGGCATTCCAGGCGTGCGCGCACTTGCGATGGAAGCAGCATTCATTCTGCAACGTCCTGCATGAAAACTGTTCTCGTCATCGCATATCACTTTCCTCCAGGGGGCGGTCCGGGTGTACAGCGCGTGCTGAAGCACGTGACCTACCTACGGGAGTGCGGTTGGCGTCCGATCGTGATGACGGTAGAGAATGGCGACTTCCCGGCACGCGACGAGTCACTGCTGGCAAAGATTCCGTCTGATGTACACGTTGTGCGCGTACCGATTCTTGAACCGTATGATATCTATCGCTCCTTCATGGGGCGTAGCACGGCAGCCATCGACGTCAACGTCAACAAGTCTGGCGATCAGCGAAGGGGCTGGAAGGAACGCGTTGCGGAATGGATTCGCGCGACGTTCTTCATTCCTGATGCACGCATTGGTTGGATGCTTACTGCTGTAAAGGCAGCCAAGCGACTCATCGAGGAACACAACATCACAGCGATCTATTCTTCGTCGCCACCATACACGTGTGCACTGATTGCGCGCTCTGTCAAACGAGCTACAGGTCTGCCATGGGTTGCAGGTTTTCGTGATCCGTGGACGGAGTTTCTTACGACGCCTGATAGGTGGTTTCTTCCTGCTGCCATCGACCGTTCGCTTGAGCGCTCGGTGTTTACTGAGGCAGACATCGTTGAATGCGCATGGACTGGCATTGTGGATGATGCGATGCGAAAGTATCCGCAGCTCGATCGATCAAAGTTCATGCATGTGCCGAACGGCTTTGATGCGTCGGACTTCCCACCAGTGACGTATGCACGTAACGACCGGTTCACTATCACGTACACAGGGTCGATGTACGGACGTCGTACGCCGAAGGCATTCCTCGATGCGTTGGAGTACCTTGCTGATGCGGGTCGTCTACAACCCGACGATGTGCATCTACGCTTTGTCGGTCGGTTTGGCGACGAGGTGCATGCGATGATGGATGCATCGCGCTTTGCATCGTCTATCGAGCGCATCGGCTATGTACCGCACGAAGAGAGTGTTGGCTATGTGATGCAAAGCGAGGCATCACTCCTGATCGTCGACGATGCGAAAGAAAGCGCTGAAATCGTCCCGGGTAAGGTCTACGAATACCTCGGTGTCGGACGTCCGATCATTGCATTGGCACCACGAAGCAGCGCTATTGAAGATCTCATCGTTCGTACTCGTGCAGGCGGCTGCGCACCACAGTCGGACATCCCCGCAATTGCGGAGATCATCGGCACGTTTCTTGACAGGTGGAAGTCAGGTCAGTCGCTGACTGATCCTGATACACAGCTCATTGCAACCTACGAACGTCGTAATGCTGCACGACAGCTTGCTGATTCGTTGAACCAACTGACAAGCGTATGAAAAAGATTCTGGCAGTCGTACTCTCCCTAGGCGTTGCGTATCTGCTCATCAAGGTCGTCTGGTGGATCATTCGCCATGCGTTTTCACTTGCGTTTGACATCGTCGGACTTATCCTGCTTGTTGTCATTGCAGCACCGATCTATCTCATCATTCGTCGAAAGCTTCTCTCATGAAGCAGGTCATTCTCCTGATAACTGCACTTGTTGCGCTCGGCTCAACAGCTTCTGCCCAGCAGTCACCGTTCTATAATCCGCTCGCAGTGGATCTTGCTCGCGGTCTGCTGAAAAACGTCTTCGAGACGAATGCCACGCCATTTATTCAGCCGATGGTGAACACCATCAATGCAACGTCGAACACGCGATTCTACACGAACGCGTACATCCCAACGGATACCGACAAGCCATACGTGCGCGTATCGGCAAACGGTATGGTGGGATACATCGCAGAGGACCAGCGGTGGTATACACCGGAGATCAACTTTGGTGACTCGGTGAACATTCTTGTAGAGCTTACGAAGTATGGTCGCATTGTGATTACGCCGAATGGACCTCGATACGAGATCGGTAATACGTATGGCGACACGTTGGGTCTGGCAACAATGCTCGTGACGGAGTTGCTGCGCAGTTCGAATGATAGCGGATTCGTGGTGCTTCCTGATTCGGCAGCTACGCTCTTTGGTTCGAAGCCCGATAACAAGGTGATTCTTCCGACAACATCGCAAATGCTCTCCGTGCTACGTGGTCTCCCTGCGTTCGCGCTGCTGGATAGTGCCGGTAAGGCTTCGATCGAGGGATTGCTCAGCAACGTCAAGTTTGTTGGATCGATTACACTGCCACCAGGCGCGAACATGTCGACGATTATCGCAGCTGTACCGCAAATCGAAATCGGTGCGCTGTATGGAACAGAACTGATGATTCGCTACATCCCACCGGTAGAATTCGATCCAAACGTTGGTGCGTTCTCGTTCTGGGGCGTTGGCTTGCGTCATAGTCTCTCGCAGTACTTCCCGGAGCGATGGTTCGATCTTGCTGTGCAAGGTGTCTACCAAGGCACGTGGCTTCGCAATACGGTAGGCTTTACTGAGTCGAAGCTTGATGCCGATGCAACGATCTTTAGCGGTAATCTCCACGCAAGCAAGAATCTCTGGGGTAATCTCGATGTGTACACAGGGATTGCCTATGAGTACATTGATGTGAACAGCTCCTATACCTACGTGCTGCCACAGGAAATGCAAATCGAGCTCGGACTTCTTCCGAAGCCGATTGTTGATGGCACACCGTCGATTCCAACCAAGGATCAACCCGGGGATCAGAAGCCACAGACATCATCTGTACGTGCCCATAACACGAACGTGAAGTGGACAATTGGTGCGACGTATGCTGTTGGTCCGCTCCGCATCGCTGTCGACTATAATGTGAGCCACTTCAACATTCTGTCAGCCGGTATCTCGTACCAGTTCTAATCAGCCAAGCGAATACGTCGGCCTGCACGCTCGACAACGCCATCGCGTACGAGCGCGTCGATCATTGTACGAAACCATGCCTGCTCGTCGTTCGCGAGACGTGTGGCACCCGCCGCAGCAATAAGCGCAGATGGTGATAGTCCCGCAGGTGCTTCGCGAAGTGCGTCGACAAAACGCCCCCTCCACAATCGTTGGGGTTCGCCGCGAAACATAGGCTCAGCGCGCTTTACACGCTGCGCGTGTTCAAGCACATGTGCCGAAGGACAGAGGTCGGCCATCGGACACGATGTGCAGAGAGGTTTACGAGCCGTGCAGATTGTTGCTCCGAGATCCATCACGGCATGATGCCAGCGCGCCGGTGTTCGCTGTGGGATTACCGTCATTGCGAACTTCGCTAGCGCCTCATCACGCTCCACGTCGATGATTGTTTGCTGTTGTCGCATCCATCGCGAGTACACACGCCGCACGTTCACATCCAGCACGACGACGCGACGGTTGTATGCGAACGTGGCGATAGATGCTGATGCGTAGGGACCGATGCCAGGTAGGTTGCGCAATGCATCCACATCGGATGGTACAACACCATTATGTTGTTGGACAATCATGCGTGCCGCGTCGCGAAGGCGAAGTGCACGAGAGTTGTATCCCATGCCCTTCCATTGGCGGATCACATCAGCATTGCTCGCGTTGCCGAGCGCATACACCGTAGGGAAGCGATCGAGGAATCGAGGCAGGGCTTCGGCCACACGCTGTGCTTGCGTCTGCTGCAACATGATCTCCGATACAAGCACCACATAGGGATCAACACGAGTACTGCGCCACGGAAACGCGCGTGCGTTGCGGCGATACCAGGCGAGAAGAGAACGTGAGAATTCCATACGTAGATTGTAGACATGTCTCGTGAGATATCCTCCAATCTGATTGAGCAGGCCGTTGCAGCTGCGATAGCTGTGCGGGACCGTGCCTATGCACCGTACTCACAGTTTCATGTCGGTGCTGCGATTATCGATGCTGATGGAGGAATCCACGTGGGTTGCAACGTAGAGAACGCAAGTTATGGTCTAACCAATTGCGCCGAACGTGCAGCCGTAGCTGCCGCTACAAGCGCGGGGCGACGTGACATTCATGTATGCGTCGTCGTAACCCAAACGTCACCTCCGGCAGCCCCTTGTGGTGCATGTCGACAAGTGCTTTCCGAGTGCAATCCGGACATGCGCATTCTCACAACGAATCCACAACGCGAAGACACCTGGTATTCGCTTTCCGACCTGCTTCCCAACGCCTTTGGTCCGGCATCATTCTGAACGATACAGTAGTCTATTTCGTATGGTGCAATCAGCAGAACAGCAACACTCGAATCGCAACATCTGGCTCACAGTCATTGTCTGCGGACTTGGATACTTCGTCGATATCTACGACCTGATCCTGTTTTCGATCGTGCGTCCTGAGTCGCTGACGGATATCGGTGTGTCGGCACTCGAGATGCAGGATGCCAGTGAGTTGATCCTCAACGCGCAAATGATCGGTATGATGCTCGGTGGTGCCATCTTCGGTGCGCTTGCCGACAAGCGGGGACGTCTTTCAGTGTTGCTCGGTAGCATCTTGATGTACTCCATCATGAACATCGCCAACGCCTTCGTTACGAATGTCGAAATGTATGCGGTGTTTCGCTTTTTCTCCGGTATCGGACTTGCAGGCGAACTTGGTGTAGCTATCACTCTGGTCAGCGAAGTCATGCCGAAGCATTCGCGAGGATACGGGACAACGATGGTGGCAAGCCTTGGAATCTTCGGAGCAGTTGGCGCATACCTGGTGCATGCGATTACCGATTGGCGCATTGCCTACATCATCGGCGGTGTTCTCGGTCTTTGTTTGCTCGTCATGCGTGTGCGCATCCGTGAGTCGGGCATGTTCCATCGTGCAGAAGAAGAAAACGTATCACGTGGCAATCTTCTCATGTTGTTTCAGAAGGGGCGCATCGGACGGTACCTCGCCAATGCAGCTATCGGCGTACCGGTATGGTATGTGGTTGGCATTCTCGTGACCTTTGCCCCAGAGTTTACCCGTCACGGTGGCGGTGCAACCGACGTGTCTGCCGGACAGGCCGTAATGTGGGCGTATGTAGGCCTTGCAGCAGGCGATCTGACGAGTGGCTTTATCAGCCAATGGCTCAAGAGTCGTCGTAAGACCATTATGCTGTTCCTAACTCTCACGGCGCTGTGTGTGCTGTGGTATCTGTTTACCCCTGGGAAGTCAGCATCCCTTACCTACCTACAAACCGGTCTTCTCGGCTTTTCGGTGGGATACTGGGCTGTGTTTGTGACCACTGCAGCAGAGCAGTTTGGCACGAACATCCGGGCGACGGTTGCGACCACGATCCCGAACGTCGCGCGAGGCGCTCTCGTGCCGGCGCTCCTCCTCTTCGGGCTGCTCCGTAAAGAGGTCGACGGTGTCGTTGATGCAGATTCGCTCATTACCAGTGCGCTGATCGTTGGTGGCATCACACTCTCAATTGCTGCCATTGGCGTGGCAGTGATGAAGGAGACCTACGGTAAGAGCCTCGATTACTTCGAGCCAGCCTGATCTGGTTGAGTGCAAGAGTGTGGCGTGTGGTAACTTTGCACCATGACGCACGCAGAACGCATTATCATCCTCGACTTCGGTTCACAGTACACACAGATCATCGCACGTAAGGTGCGTGAAGCTGGTGTCTATGCCGAGATCCACCCGTACTCAATTTCTCGCGCAGCACTGGAAGAGTTAGCACCGAAGGGAATTATCCTCTCGGGCGGACCATCGAGTGTGTATGCAGAGGGTGCTCCAATCCCATCGTTTGATGTGTTTGGGATGGGCGTTCCAGTGCTTGGCATCTGCTACGGTCTGCAGCTGATCGCACATCAACTCGGCGGTGCCGTCGACAAAGCAGCACGTCGTGAGTTTGGTCGCGCAATCGTGAACATCGACGACACAAGCGACTTGTTCCGTGGAATGTCGGCAACCACAGAAGTATGGATGAGTCACGGCGATCATGTCACACAGATTCCAAGTGGCTTTGAACGCATCGGTCACTCCGAGAATGCCGACATCTGTGCGATTCGCAACGTCGAACGTCGCATCTGGGGAATTCAGTTTCACCCGGAAGTTCATCATAGCGTCGACGGCAAGACGATCCTTAGCAACTTCGTTATCGGTATCTGCGGCTGTGCAGCTACATGGAACGCATCGTCATTCATCGAATCAGTAATCACGGAAATCCGTCAGACAGTCGGTGATGGTGGTGTGATTTGTGCTCTTAGTGGTGGCGTCGATTCGACGGTTGCCGCTGTGCTGCTCCACCGCGCAATCGGTGATCAACTCCATTGCATTCACATCGACAGCGGTTTGATGCGCAAGGGCGAGAGTGCGAACATCATCGAGATGTTCAAGACGCACTTCTCGATGTCGGTTGATCTGGTTGATGGTTCAGACTTGTTCCTCACACGCTTGGACGGTGTTGAAGATCCTGAGCGCAAGCGCAAGATCATCGGCGGCGCATTCATCGATCTGTTTGATGTCGAAGCGAAGAAGTTCTCAGATGCGAAGTTCCTTGCGCAAGGCACGCTCTATCCCGACGTTATCGAATCCGTCAGCACGAAGGGTCCATCGGCAACCATCAAGACACACCACAACGTTGGTGGCTTGCCAGAGAAGATGAACCTCAAGCTCATCGAACCATTCCGCGAACTCTTCAAGGATGAAGTTCGTGCGGTTGGACGTGAGCTCGGCATCCCTGAGTGGTTTATCGAGCGACATCCGTTCCCTGGACCGGGATTGGCGATCCGCATTCCGGGTGCAATCACTCGCGAGAAGCTGGATATCCTCCGCGCTGCTGATGAAATCTATCTCGAAGAGATTCGCAAGGCCGGACTCTACACGCAGATCTGGCAGGCATTCGCAGTGCTGCTCCCAGTCCGCACCGTAGGCGTGATGGGTGATGAACGCACCTACGAACATGTATGCGGTCTGCGTGCAGTTACAAGCACCGATGGTATGACTGCAGACTGGTTCCACATGCCATACGACGTACTCGCGCGCATGAGTAACCGTATCATCAATGAAGTTCGCGGTATTAATCGTGTTGTCTATGACATTTCGTCGAAACCACCAGCCACTATCGAATGGGAGTAAGTATGGATCCCCTGCAACTGCACTTGTTGGTGAACCATTTACCGATCATCGGCGCATTCACAGCGCTTATCGTAGTTGTGATCGGCCTTGTCCGAAAGAACACAGCAGTCCGTACGGTCGGACTCAGTGTATATGCTGTGATGGCGCTCGCAGTTCTTCCAACGTACTTCTCGGGTGAAGGCGCTGAGGAGCGCATTGAGAACATCGCGGGAATTAACCACGATGTTATCGAAGAACACGAAGAGTCGGCAGAGCTTGCGCTTACCGTGATGCTCATTGCTGCTGCAGTCGCTCTTGGCGCACTGTTCACGCAGTGGAAGGATATGTCGATTGCCCCGACACTTACCACGGTATTCGTAGTGATCGCACTTCTGGCGATGATACAGATTGCACGTACTGGACATGAAGGTGGCAAGATTCGACGTCCCGATCTTGGTTCAGCCGCCCCAGCCCAGCAGATAGACAACGACTAAGAGGAAAGTACCCCCATGCCGCACGTTCTTGTGCCCATCTCCAATGGAACAGAGGAGATGGAAGCCGTCATCATCATCGATATGCTTCGTCGAGCTGGAATCACCGTGACGGTGGCAGGCGACGGCGATGTGATCATTTGCTCGCGCGGCGTGAAACTGGTGCCAGATGCCATTCTGGAGACCCTCACCGACGATGATCAGTTCGATGCGATCGTTCTGCCAGGGGGCATGCAGGGTGTAGAGTCACTCTCGGCTAACCAGAGCGTGGTTCACATCCTCGAGCGCCACATTGCATCCAAGCGTCTGGTTGCGGCGATCTGCGCTGCTCCGCTGATCCTGCACGATCACGCACTGATGCCGAAGGGTGCCACGATTACATCGCATCCATCCGTTGCGAGCACCCTTCAGGACCGATATACCTACACGCTTGATCGCGTCGTCGGGGGCGGATCGCTGGTTACGAGTCGGGGAGCAGGTACGGCATTCGAGTTCAGTTTGGCTCTGATTCGTCGTCTCACCTCCGACGCCGTAGCGACGCGGGTGGCAACTGACATCGTTCTCTACGAATAAGCTGATTTTCCGTCCCGTACGTAGCTCAAGGGGCGGTAAATTGCAGCGTGAAACGCTATCTCATTACCTCAGCCCTACCGTACGCCAGTGGCGTTACGCACCTGGGCAACGTGGTCGGCTCGACGCTCCCGGCCGATATCTACGCGCGCTATTGTCGTCTGGCAGGACGTGAGACGCTCTCGATCTGTGGCTCAGACGAGCACGGCGTAGCGATTACGATTGCTGCCGAAAAAGAGGGTGTATCGCCTCGCGTCGTTATCGACCGCTACCACGAAGCGAATGCTCGTGCGCTCAAGGGGCTCGACATTGCATTCGATTGTTACGATCGAACATCGAACCCGATTCATGCTGCAACAGCACAAGAGTTCTTTCTTGTGTGGCGTGATAAGGGGCTCCTCGTCGAACGTGAAGAGAATCAGTTCTACGACGACGATGCGAAGATCTTCCTTCCTGATCGTTACGTCGAAGGCACGTGTCCGAACTGTGGACACGACCGTGCACGAGGCGATCAATGCGACAGTTGTGGTGCGTACTACGATCAACTCGATCTCAAGAATCCACGCTCGCTTGTGAGTGGTAAGCCCCCTGTCGTGCGCAAGACAAAGCACTGGTACTTCCGTCTTGATGCGTTCCAAGCATGGTGTGAAGAGTACATCCAATCGCATGCAGGTGTCTGGAAAGACAATGTCTTGCAACAAAGCCGATCATGGCTTACGCAAGGTCTCGCCGAGCGTTCTGCAACGCGCGACATGTCATGGGGCATTCCCGTTCCACTCGATGGAGCCGAAGGCAAGGTGCTCTACGTGTGGTTCGAAGCAGTCCTCGGCTACATTTCGATCACGAAACAGTGGGCACAGCAACAGGGAACACCTGATGCGTGGAACACGTGGTGGCGCAGTCCGGATACGGTGTACACTGCCTTCTTAGGCAAAGACAACATCGTGTTTCACACGATCATCTTCCCGATTCTGCTCCATACGCGAAGAGATGAAGGATACATTCTGCCAGAGAATGTTCCTGCCAATGAGTTCTTGAATCTCGAAGGCAAGAAGTTCTCGAAGAGTCGTAACTGGGCAATTGATGTGCTGCAGTATCTCAACGACTTCTCAGAGCCGCAGCATCGCGACATCTTGCGATATGTGCTCACTATGAACATGCCTGAAACGCGCGATAGCGACTTCACATGGCGCGATTATCAAGCGCGCACGAACAACGAATTGGCTGCGATTCTCGGCAATTACGTCAATCGCGTCTTGCAGTTCACACAAAAGAACTTCAACGGTGTTGTTCCTGCATACGACGCATCAGCGCAACAGGATGAGCACGAAGTGGTGCTGCGTGCAGCACTTGCGAACGGACTCCGCGATGTGGCTGCGAGCCTTGATGCGTATCGCTTCCGTGATGCAGCAACCGAGGCAATGAACATTGCACGTGCTGCAAATAAGTATTTCAACGACAAAGCACCGTGGAAGTCGATTGCATCGGATCCAACCGATTGCGCTCGCACGATGCATGTGTGTATTCAAGCAATTCGAACGCTCGCCGTTGCGTTCGCACCATTCTGTCCTGCTGCGTCAGCGACCATCCAGCACATGCTCGGCGAAGCACCGGTAACAGGTGCTCCTGGTGAGTGTAGTATTGGTGACGATCGATGGACACGCGGATCAGAGTTTGCCATTCCTGCAGGTCGAGTACTTGGGGAACCAACAATCTTGTTTACGAAGGTGGAGAACGACGTCGTGGAGCGTGAGATCGCAAAGCTTGGTCCGACAGACAATACATCAACACCAGCACAACCTGCACCGGCTGCGACAGCGGAAGAGGGTGTGATCACGATTGATCAGTTTGGTGCTGTACGCTTGCGTACAGGCGTCATTCTCGAGGCAGAGCGCGTAGCGAAGTCGGAGAAGCTTCTCAAGCTCCAAGTTGACATCGGCACAGAGAAGCGTCAGATTCTTGCAGGGATTGCCAAGCACTATGCTCCCGAAGATCTCATTGGCAAGACGATCTGTGTTGTCGCGAATCTCAAGCCGGCCAAGTTGATGGGCATGGAATCGCAGGGCATGGTGCTGGCCGCATCAAACGCCGACGGGAAGCTGACACTCATGACACCGATGGATCCATCGGTTGGTCCAGGAGCAGAGGTTCGCTGATGGCTCGTAGGATTCTTCCTCCTGATGACGAACTCATTGAGGATGAACTCCCTCAACGGGAGCCCCTTCCCACAAAGGAAGCGCCGTCCATTGTCAAACAGCGTCGCCTTCTCAATCGATGGAGCATTTTCGCACTCGTGTTTGTGAGTGCGATTTCAACTGTGCTCTACGTGAGCAATGTGATTGCGGTGAAGAAGCTGTTGATGGAAACAGATGCCTTACGTCGTCGTATCGACTCCCTGCGCTGGGTGAACGAAAGTCTGCGCACGGAATCATATCGACTTCAATCAGCAGAGCGTATCACACGCATTGCACAAGAACAATTGCACTTGATCCCGCCTCCAAAGGCACCAACGATTGTTGAAGAGACCACGACGAAGTGAACACGACCGAGCAGCCATACGAACCCATTCGATGGAAAGCAGGATTGCTAACGCTCCTGTTCTCGGTTGCATTTATCTTCATCATATCGCGGTTGTTCTGGGTACAGATTGTGCAAGGGTCGCACTATCGCGACCTGGCAAAGAAGCAGTATGAGAGTAAGGTTCCGTTGCGTGCCGAACGAGGGAAGCTTGTTGACCGCGCGATGCGCGACCTTGCATCGATGATGCAGACCACATCGTTTGCGGCTGATCCACAGATGATTGAGCATCCAGACATGTGCGCTCAACTACTCTCGGCAGCTGCAGGTGAACCAGCATCTGTCTACCTCGAACGTCTGCGTCGCAAAGACACACGGTTTGTATGGCTGGCACGCGGTGTGAACACGGTGATGTTTCCGGTGCTGGACACGTTGCAGGATCGAGGTTTGATTCGCGTGAAGGAGCCAAAGCGTCTCTTCACGCATGGACCACTGGCATCACAACTTGTCGGCACGACCGATGTCGATAACAACGGCTTGAGTGGACTTGAGCTGCAATATGATGCGCTACTGCGTGGTACGAGTGGATTTGTGATCATGCAGCGCGACGGCCGCGGTCGCTTGCGTCCGGGTGTCGATCCCGAGCGGGAGGCTCCGAAGGATGGCATGGGGCTGCAATTAACCATTGATCTCGAGATGCAGCGTGTTGCCGAGCAGGAACTCGCCTATGGCGTGCGTCTTGTCGGTGCAACGTCGGGTACAGTCATTGCGATTGAGCCTTCGACGGGAGAGATCCTTGCGATGGCATCGTATCCAACGTTCGATCCATCTCGACTCGACCGTGCAACGGATGATGCGATTCGCATTCGATCGATCACCGACCAGTACGAGCCTGGCTCAACGATGAAGGCAATCACTGCTGCTGCATTGCTTGATCGACGCATCATCGGACCCAACGATGCTGTCGATGGCGGAACAGGTGTGTTAACGCTACCTGGTAATGTTCAAATCCGTGACGATCACCCTGTTGGACAGACGACATTTCGTGAGGCGATGGAGCAATCATCAAACGTTGTGTTTGCAACGTTATCACGTCGACTCGATGATCGTGTGTATTACAAGTATGTCCGCGACTTCGGGTTTGGTATTCCGACAGGGATCGACCTACCGGGTGAAGTGCGAGGTCGTCTCAAGAAACCAAGTGAGTTTGATGCGACATCCAAGCTGTACATGTCGTTCGGTTACGAACTGAGTGCAACAGCATTGCAGGTTGTTTCTGCATACGCAGCGATTGCCAATGGTGGTGTGCTCATGCAACCTCGCGTTGTGAGGAGTATTCTTAACGATGATGGAACTGTGCAAACCTCATTCGAGCCGCAGCGTATTCGACAAGTAATCAGTGAGCAGACAGCTCGGATGCTTTCGGATATTCTTGTAGGCGTTGTTGAGCGTGGTACCGGAAAAGAAGCACGCATACCTGGCGTACGGATAGCAGGGAAGACAGGCACGGCACAACAGCTCACTGATGGTGTCTACAATCGACAGAACTACACCGCATCGTTCGTCGGCTATTACCCTGCGGAACAACCACGGGTTGCCATGATCGTGATGCTCGACCGTCCGACGTTGAGTATCTATGGTGGTGGAACTGCTGCGCCAATCTTCAAGCGCATTGTGCAGAAGACGATGACAATGCTGCAGCTCGATGCAGGTACACAGAAGAAGATTGCAGCATCGGCACAGGCGGACACTGTCATTGTGCCCGATGTGCGAGGTCTGACGCAGGAAACAGCCGACAGTGTACTCCGTCGCCTTGGTCTGCGTACAGAGTTAGCATCTGGTACTGGTGTGATCATGAAGCAGGAGCCCAATGCGGGCGCCCGGCGTGAACGCGGTACATCTGTTGTTGTGCATGGGCAGCCACAACAGGGTGCAACACAGCAGCGTCCGGACGTCGTCGGATTTCCGCTCCGACGCGCTGTTACGGTGCTCCATGCAGCCGGCTTTGAAGTAAAGATCAAGGGAAGCGGACGTGTTACCCAGCAGCAATGGGTCGGATCGACCTGCGTGCTGGTTGCGCAATAGGCTGAGGTGTAACCACAACCTAGGTTGAGGAGTTGTTGATCTGTGACTACCCTACGAATCATCCTCGCCACAATTCTAACTGTGGTACCAATCCTCACGTTGGCCCAGCCGGTTCGCAATGAGCGACTCGACTTCCCACCTGCGGCTATCGGAACCACTGACGAGCGTGAGGTCCGTATTGATAATCTCACACCGAATGCGGTGTTCGTGATTATTGACTCATGCGACGCCCCCTTCCGTGTAACGACACCGACAAGTGAACTCGTTGCGAAAAACGGTGAGCTACGCATTCGATGCGAGTTTCTTCCAACCCAACCGGGTTCGTTCCGTGACGAGCTTCTGCTTGAGCAACGTCCACCTGGGATGCCAATGAGTGAGCGCATCCGCATCCGTATCAATGGAACAGGATTTCGTATCGAGCGCCTTGATCGCGTCGAGTACGGAGACGTGATGATCGGTGACTCGACGCGTAGAATAGTATTCATTCGCGACGAGTTTCTCCGCGATGTACGATGGAGTCTTACAGCAGCTCCAGGAACACCGTTTAGCACACCTGATGCAACAGCGCCTTACCGTCCTGATCGCGATACGATAGGCTTTCGTTTTGCGTTCGCACCAATAACGACTGGACGATTCCTTGATACGGTTGGACTGATTCGCACGTACATTCCTACAGGCGAAGCACTGGACACAATCTTCGTTGTTCTCGATGGGACTGGAGTCAAGATGCAGGACAGTAGCACGGTGCTTTTCCGTGATCTCACGCCAGGTATGACGGTAACGTCGGATCTTGCTCTGCAACTTCCCACAACGACGAAGACGCGCGAGTTTGTCTACAACCTGCAGCCACGAGTTCCATCTAGCGTCGTATCGGGTGAACTGAAAGATCCAAAAGGTGCATCCCGAGCACGTGTGATCGTGAGCTCTTTCACAGCTAAGCCTCGATCATCGCGCGACGTGCGCGAGCAGTTTGTGCTGTATCGCACACGGACTGACGGACGACTTCTCGACTCAACGATTATCACCGCTCTTGTAACGATGCTACCTCAGCCTATCGTGCTCGGTGCAGCATTTCGGTCAGATACCCTCGTGCATCGCATTGGCGACACTGTATCCTTTGAGATCCTTGCGACATCTGCGCAGTCGATTGAACAATCTATCGTTCTGACAGATGTAGTTGCAGAGTGTGCCATTAATGGCACAGTGATCGTTCCTCTCACTGATGATCAGATATCGTTGATCACGCGTGATGATCGCACGTACGTTCGTATTGCGCCACGCGCACCCGTAACGGTGACAACGTCAGGCGATGTGCTCCTTCGATGGTCAGGAGTTGTTGTACTCGGTGATGCTGCCAGTTCGCCGCTCGCGCTTGAACCCGTAACGGCACGGCTTGATAACGGACAACTGATTACGCTCGAGACAAACTCTGCCGTGCTACGTGTAGAAAACGTGTGGATCATGCCGGATGGCACGCCGAGGTTAGTCAATCCTCGCGTGTCGCAGCTGGAGATGACGGTCGCTCCGAATCCGATGGATGACGAGGGTACGCTTACGATTGACAAGGTGCCGGCAGGTGGGGGCCGACTCGAGATCGTTGATACGCGAGGACTCGTTGTTTCCGATCTCACACAGGCTGTTCGTTCGGGCCGCACAGAGTTTCGCATCGCAGCCAGCGGCGTGGCAGATATCGTTGTGCAACCGGGAGTCTACTACGCGCGGCTGTCAGCCCAATTATCCCCATCCGAGCCACTTGCGTCCGTCGTACGCGCTTTCGTCATCCGCTAGGTATAGTTTTGCACCTATGCGTGTCTTGACGTTGCTGCTCATGTTCGTGATGTATCCGATGATGTCTCTGGCTCAAGAGCTGGAGACGTGGTCGTGGAACGTACAGGGCTCATGGATCAATCCCGTGGGTACGCATCGCTTTTCGTCGATCAACGGCGTACCTACGCCTGGCGGACTTACCTACGTGCCGCAGTCGAGTACATCTAGTGCGCAAGTGGGCGTTGGCGTAGATGCATCTGTGCAATCACAGTTTCGACTTGGTGGACGCCTTCGCTACGCATCGATGTCGCTGCAGTATCGTGCAGACGAACGTGTGCCGATTGCGAATCCAGACGGACCAGGTGTGTACTTCGCAACGATTGCACACGATATCGAGACGCACACAGCTAACCTTGATCTTGTGCCGTATGTGCGCTACGAACCATGGACGTGGCTTGCCTTTGAACTAGCTACTCCCATCATCGTCCCTCTGTCGTCGCGATATCAGCAGAGGATGTACTTCGCTGATCCCGAGAATTTCCCATTTCTCGACGGATCAATTGAGCGCATTACCGGTCAGGGCTCGATACCGTCACTAACCGTTGCATCGCTTGCTATTCAAGGCCGCGTAGAGGGTGTGATACCGATTACTTCATCGGGCGTTCTTGCACTTACACCGTTTGCAGCTTTGCAACAATCACTGACTGCCCCTGCATCAAATGGCGCGCTGCGCTCGCGCGTACTCTCATTCGGACTCGGATTGCGGAGCACATTCAATGCTGGAACGGAAGCAGCACTTGTTCCTCTGGTGCGCGAGCGACGCGAATACACACTCCGCGATACAACCGTTGAGCTAAGCCGTCTTGTTAAACAACCACAGACTGTTCTCATGTCACGCACGATTGACTCTGTTGAGCGTGATGGTGATGTAACAGTGACAGTACGGGAAGCTTACACAACGTTCTATCCGAAGCCGCCAGCAATCCTACGTGTATCGATGAAGCTCGCATTCGTGCACGATGACGGAACGGTATCGGACGATGCATCTGTCTCTGCGCAGCGTGTTCGTACGACGCACGTTGTCCAATTGCTCCCGCTTGTGTTGTATGATGGAGACTCGACAGCATTACCCCAGCGATATGTGAAGCTCTCCTCGGCTGAAGTGCCAACTTGGAAACCATCGCTACTTCTCAAGGACGCGCCAGTGCATTGGCAGTATCACATGCACAACATCATCGGATCGCGTCTTCGTTCATCACGCGGTGTTTGCACGTTAGCTGTCTATCACGACGGTACAGAAGAACGCAAAGCACTTGCCGAACAGCGTGCGCTCTTGATGCGACGATATCTCCGAGAGACATTTGGTGTCGACGAGAGGAAGCTGTCCGTTCGCCTTGCACGTGGTACAGGTCTTCTCACACAGGCACTTGTTTTCGAAGCCGGCGCAACAACACTTGCACCGCTGACATCTACACAGATGCTCAATGATACAGAGCTGCCTACCGTGCGAGTTATCCCTGATGTAGCGAGTGAGGCGGGCGTTGACCGATGGGCAGTAACAGTACAGACGAATGGTCGCACCGTCCGCGTAATCTCCGATACTGGTGAGGTCCCACAGTTCATCCCATGGAACATGAATGCTGACCTGCAGTCGGAAGCGCGGCAGCAGGATGTAGATATCCACCTTGAGGTGGTTGATCATGACAGTGCTTGGGCACGGAGCGAACCTGCAACGATTCGACTTCGTTCGCAATCTGCTGCCGATCGCACGATGATTCCAATTGAACGTACAGACTACCTTGATCTCACGTCGGCTGTCGACGACCTTACCCTCCCGTTGCTTGACCATCGTGATGCAGTGCGAGCACGTATGCGCGACGCGAATGCGCAGTGGTACCTACGGGGCTTATCGGAACCTGAACAATCGATCTATCAACGCGCGACAATCTGGCGAAAACAAGAACGGCGTCCGTAGTGCACTACGAACGCCGCCTTGTGAACAAATACACCAGGCAATTACTGTTGAAGAGATTCGAGTTCTTGTGTCCAGCGAACAACGTTGCGCTTTTGTGCACGACCAATGTCGATTGCTCGTTGGAACGAACGTGAGGCGCCATCACGATCACCACGTGACTTTGCAAGCAAGCCAAGCTCACCGTGTGCATCCATCTCATAGTCGACAAGACGTACGGTCTGCGCGTGGCGCACGGCCGACTCCAAGTACGTACGAGCATCACTGGCGTTGCCATCGGTACGATAGCGACGTCCGAGCAACAGTGCGTACTGTGCGCAACGCACATGATCGTTCGTGGTGTTGCATTGCTCGTATTCAGCGATCAATTGCTTCAGGACAGGATCAGGAGCTGTTGTCTTTGCATCAATGGTAATCGGCCGTTCAGCAGAAGGGACTGATTGCACCGATGACGGTACGGACGTCGGAGTAGCGACAACAGTCGGTTGTTCAGCAGGTGCCTGCTCCACAGTAGGGCGTGCAGGGGCTGATTGAACGCGTTCTTGAACGGTTGGTTGCGCAACTGGCTCGTCATCTTGGGTTGCGAGATAGAGCGCACCTCCGGAAATCGCTGCGGCTGCTGTTCCACCAACGACCCACGTCCACACATTATGTGCAAGGAATCCCAGCAATCCACCGCCAGCAGCACCAACGGCAATCTTTGCCGCGATGTTGGATTCAATCGTTGAGAGGAATCCCACCGGGTAGTCGACACGTGGAGGGTCTTGTTGAAGCAGACGCTCAACGGTGAGCATCTCCTTCACTTCTTGTGCGAACGCGGGGTCGGCAAGCTGACGAGCTTCAAACTCCAAGAGCTGATCCTCGTTCAGCGAGCGATCAAGAAAGCCCGCGAGTAATTCGTGATTAGTCATCGTAGTTCATCGAGAATCGTGGACATCGTCTGTTGAATAAGTTTCTTCGCTCGAAACACACGCACCTTTGCAAGCGCCACAGTTATACCGAGTGCTGTTGCGATGTCTTCGTAGGGAAGATCATCGAAGTACTTCATCGAGAGTGCTTCGCGAAACTCATCGGGTAGTTGACCGATGGCTTTGTGCAATGCTTGTCGAAGAAGAAAGTCGGAACTATGTGTGTCTTCGGGCTCAACGGTAACAACCTCGTCTGTGATCTCAACGTTGTGCTTACGTCCGCGAAGCGTCTTTAAGCAGTAATTCCGTGCGATGGTAAAAAGCCATGCGGCAAATGAGCCATCGTGAAATGATGCACGTTTATCGTAGACGGTCAGCTGAATGGTCTGGAACACATCTTGCGCATCGTCGTGCGATCCAAGTGCTCGCAAACAGTATGCATATACCCGCTTATCATACCGCTTGAACAGGGTCCGAAAGGCCTGTTCATCGTTCTGATCGCGAACCATCGCGAACAGCTCTTCGTCGGTGAGAAGTGTATATGGCATAGATCATCAAATTGGGTTGACAACAGGAAGAATCCTACACCGTAGTGCCGGTTACAGGCAAATCGTATCTTTTCGCATGAGATCGTATTGGGATACAACATCCTGGCAGTCGTACGACATTGCCATCATCGGTGGGGGAATCATTGGCATCAGCACAGCTATCTCCTGTGCCACGCGCTTCCCGGGCAGACGAATTGTGGTGCTTGAGCGAGGACATGTGCCATGTGGTGCAACTACGCGCAACGCGGGATTCGCATGTTTTGGATCGCTCAGTGAGATTGCCCACGATATCGACATCATGGGAGCGGATGCAGCACATGATCTCGTACGCAAGCGTATGGAAGGATTGCAGCTGTTGCTTCAGCGATGCACTGGGTACGATATTGGATATCACGCTGATGGCGGCAGTGAAGTATTTCTTCTTGATCACCCCGCGTTACAGCGATGTGACGAGGTGAATGCACTGCTTGCCGATATCATCGGCGAGGCGACATTTCGCGAGCGCCCTGATCTTCGTGCAGAGTATCAGATATCATCCTCGGCGTATGCATTTATGCATACAACGCACGAGGGTACACTCCACTCTGGGAGGATGTTGCAGGCTCTATGGAGTGTTGCCGCACAGCACGGAGTGCATCTGCGAACAGGCACGGAGGTAGTGAGTATTGATACGGATAGCACAACTGCAACGCTGCATTGTGTAAGTCCACATCACGAGATCGATCTCAGCTGCTCACACGTTGTTGTTGCAACGAACGCCATGATCCCCACGCTCGTATCATCATCGACACTTCCTACGATCACGCCTGGTCGCGGACAGATACTTGTCACTGCGCCAATACCAGGCTTAGCGCTGCGTGGGTCGGTCCATCTCGACGAAGGGTATTACTACGTGCGCGAGCTCGATGGACGAGTGCTGATAGGGGGCGGCCGCAACTTGGACTTTGAGGGTGAAACCACAACGTCGCACGATACGACCGATCGTATTCAACGAGCGCTTGAAGAGCTGCTTCATACAGTTATTCTTCCTCAGCACAATCACATCGCTATCGAGCAGCGGTGGGCTGGCACGATGGCCTTCACCGAGACGAAACAGCCAGTTGTGGCCGCTGTTGAGCCACGTGTGTTGGTGGCGTTTGGATGTAACGGTATGGGTGTTGCGCTTGGCTCGAGTATTGGAGAAGCGTGTGCGCAACTATTGCACTGACCTATACGAACACGGGCGCTCCACTGTGAGGTAGAGCGCCCGTCTTCATGTCACTTGCAGATGGTGATTACTTCGAATCGTTGATCGCCATCACGTAGACGACCAAGCCGAAGCCAATCTTGTTTACAGCATCACCGATGTTGTAAATCAGATCCATGTTTGTCACAGGCATCATACCAGCGAGGAGATTGCCTGGGAGCAGCATGTATCCGATTGGATAGATTGCCCAACCGACCAGTGCGAACCAGCGGAGACGAACGAATGCCGTCTTTACGCCTGCGTTGTCTGATGCATCAACACGCTTGCGTGCTTCACCCATGTAGATTTCATAGATGATGATCGCCCAACCGATTGTTGAGATCACGCCCCACATCACGTTCGATGCTGGTTGTACAGCTTCGCCCATGTAGCCAGCGACAAGCATGAGAACAGCTCCACCGAACAAGCGCCACAGCATAGACGATGATGCGCCAGCTGGACGAAGGAGGAGGTAGAACTCAATACACATCAACGGAACCGTCAGGATCCAGTCGATATAGCGGAACTGTGTCGGAGACGTACCTGTATCGAGCCATACACCGCGCATGTAGAAATAGTGTACAGCGGCGATCATCGTGATCAACCCTGACACAAGCATAGATGTCTTCCACTTATCCGAGACGCGACCGCGCTCGAAGAAGAAGAACACCGATGCGGCGAACATCGCCATGTACCCGATAAAGAACGTGAACCCGATGTAGTCGCCAGCGGCGAGTGTACCATCGGAGGCCAGTGCTGTGCTTGAACCAAGCAGAGCTACTGACAGAGAAAGAGCTGCAAAACGCAGGGTAGCAGAGACCATAGGTCCTCCCTCGTAATTCAGAATAACCGCACAGCCGTTAGTCGGCATATCGCGGAGTCACATCACTCGTGATTGACCTCGCGATACAACGAATACTACTTCGTTGTTCCTGGCGTTGATTCTCTTGCAAGCGTTTGTCTTGATCCTGGCGTGTCAACAGACAACCAATGAACCGATCTGATCAGTTCCCCGACCCCGTAAAATATGCCCTTTCAGATGAGAATCAAGTGTTTTCAGACCGCTGCTGGCGTGCCTGACCGTATTTTTGTGATGTGGCAATAGCAAAACGTGATATCGTAGCGGGTCCGCCCGAACTCAAGGGGCACCCCCTTCCCGAACTTGAACAGCTCTTTCTTGAGCGAGGCGAGCGGAAGTACCGTGCCCAGCAGGTGTACGACGCGCTGTACATCCACCGGATCGATGATGTGGCGGGCATGCATGTGCTGCCGCAGCAGTTGCGGGACACGCTGCAATCTGAGTATCGGACCGAGAGTGTGCGTCTGCAGACCATTCAGCACTCGGAAGACGGAACAAAGAAGTTTCTGTTCGAACTACATGACGGTCGGGCTGTAGAGAGCGTCCTCATCCCAAGTGAGATGCGCGAGCTCGACGGCGGTCCACGTCGGCTAACGCTGTGCGTATCAACACAAGTGGGATGCAATCTCGGCTGTGTGTTCTGTGCCACGGCGTCGCTCAAGCTCACTCGAAATCTCAGCTCTGGTGAGATTGTTGATCAGTTTCTCCAAGCGCAGAAGCATTCGGAGAAGCCGATTACCAATGTGGTGTTCATGGGGATGGGCGAGCCAATGAACAACTATGACGCTGTGATGCGTGCAACGCAGATCTTCAATGATCAGCGCACCAAGATGGTAGCGCCACGTCGCACGACGCTTTCAACGGCGGGCGTGATTCCGGGCATCATTCGTATGGCCGATGAAGGACAGATCATCAAGCTCGCTGTGTCGCTTCACGCAACTACGCAGGATGTGCGCGCAGAGCTGATGCCAATCGCTAAGAAGTACACCTTACCAGAACTCATCGAAGCGCTTGAGTACTACTACCGAGCCACACGCAAGAGTGTCACCTATGAGTACATCTTGTTCGATGGTATCAATGATTCCATCGATGATGTTCGACGTCTTGGCAAGCTTGCTCGTCGGATGCCGACGAAGGTGAACGTGATTCCATTCCACGATATCGACTTCACGCAACCGCAGGGATTTGCGCAGACCTTGAAGCCATCACCGTCAGCACGTTTCGAATGGTTTCTTCAGAAGCTGCGTGAGGAAGACGTGCAGGTTCTTGTGCGCTCGTCGAGTGGTGTCGACATTGATGCGGCATGCGGACAGTTAGCGTTCTCGAAGGAGCAAGCTGCATGATGCGCTTGGTAGTCAGTGTTATGCTCGCGATCGGGTGTGTGGCATTGATGCCCCCTCACATTACCGCGCAGGATCTCGGGATTGGTGATCAAGCACTCGAAGCGATGGAGTATGAGACAGACGCGGAATACTATGTGCGTCTGACCAATGGCGATGTTGTGACGGGGCAGATTGTCGAGATCACATCGGATTCATCCGGTGCATTTCTTCGCATTGCCACATCGTTTGGTCGAGCTCGCTTGTATGCGCGAGAGATTGCATGGATTGGTCTGCGTGAGCAGTCGTATCGTGCGCGCCATCGAGGCATCCTCTTGCCAACGGCACAGCCCATTGGCAACGATCACTACCTCGCACTCGTCGAAGGCGTTATGCCAACGATTGGTGTGGGCATTGGATCGGTGATGAGTATCACGGCAGGACGTACTGTTGTGCCTGGTATCGGTTGGTCGAATCAGTTCAGTACGGTGAACATCAAGGGTACGGTCTATGAAGGACCGAACGGCTTGGTTGAACAGGGCAAGCAGGTTTACGCTCTCGGCGTCAACGGCGCGTGGGTAAACGATGTCAACTTCATCGGACATCTCTACGGCGTCGCAACGTTTACAGGCAAGCGCACGAGTGTGAGTACGCTTGTGCATGCAAAGATCTCTGGCAAGGACGACTACACCGTAAGCGGCGGAACGCTGTTTGGTCAGTTCCGCTTTCCATACACCAATGGCACAATTGGTGTAGGCTTGATGATGGACGTGCGGTTTCCGGAAATGCACGATCTGCATTTCATCGGCGAATTGTGGAATGCGGATCTCCGACGTCCGTCGAACAGTGCGCTGTTCCTTGGCGTACGTCAGGGCAACACCGCACTTACCTTTGACTTCGGCATTGCGGTATTGCCCGGACCCAACGTAGCGCCTGCACTCGTGGTGCAGTGGACGCCGTTCTAAAGCGTCGGAGGAAACACTGTGACAGGGATTTCTTTACCTGTCTTTGTGAACAGATGGATGCCTACTAATCCGAACTTGTGATTTGTCACGTAGACGATCTTCTGCAGAACAGGATCGTTATCGACAACGCTTTCGGTTTTGTATACCTTGAGATTCCAGAATCCTACTGGGTAATCATCCGTCGACGAGTGATACGTAACGGTGCGACGTGTCGTCACGCCCTTGCTATCGGTGAACGACCAGTTATCGCCGACATTCATGTTGTACTTGATCACTGTGAACGGCTTACTGAGGTCGCCCTTTGAGGACATGAACTCCTGAATACCTTGGTCGGTGACCTTTACCTTCACCTCGGCCTTGATCTTGAGTCGGTTCGGCGTGCTCACATCAATGGTTGCCCCATAGCGATCAAGGATCCAGTTCACGACCTCCATCTTTGCAGCCTGTGGCAGATCCTGCGTGCCAAGCAGCGTGTCGAACTCATGCACGAGGTCGAACGATGCATCGAGGTTCACAGATACGGTAGTGATTCCATTCTCACGCTTGGTGACGACGTTGGAATCCTTGTAGTCGTATTTCCATCCATTTGGGAAGAGCCGCGCCAGATTGATCGAAGCACCCCAGTGATTGCCGACATCGGTAAGATCCAGATCCGTGTTTCCATTCAGATCATTGGGTCCCTCGTCTGTGGATTCCAACAGTCCGCACGAGGGAAGAACGACACTGACCAGCAGTGCCAGGAAGAGGAGACGCAATTGTGCCATGGTGAAGCTCCTTCAGGGATAATGTGGTTATGACCTGCTTCAAAGCTCACCAGCGCGCGTGGCGCATTCTATGACAATTGTCAGGTTTTTGCCGGTTCGGGAACGCAGAGCAACAGAAAGTTGACGTCGGTTCGTATATTTGTCGCTCGACAACCGGTTCGGTAGCTCAGTTGGTAGAGCAATGGACTGAAAATCCATGTGTCGGGGGTTCAACTCCCTCCCGAACCACCATAGCAACGACCCTCTGGAATCTTAGTGTTCCAGAGGGTCGTTTCCGTTTGTACGGCCTCTGGGGAGCCCCCTACAAACAAGAAACGCTCTCGCACCAAGGGCACGAGAGCGTAAGAATTCGACGATGTGTCAGCTTATGGACAGACTTCACATGATGGACATTCGGCAGGGGCGCTTGTGGTATATGCGCTTACACCTGCTGCGACGAGTGATACCATCACAAGTGCTGCTACGATGATCTTTGTGATCTTCATATGTGCTCCGTTGAACATTGGTGAAGTGTACGGTGAATTGGAGTGCCGAAAGATACGTGCGTCACGATGGTTTCCCAAATCGGGAATATCTTGGAAGTGTCGCGGGTGATTCTTTAGGGGGAGACATTGCGTATGTCGTCACGAATTGGACTTGATAGGGTGCTCAATCTGCCACCCTTCTGGCTCGCCTTTTCCTTTATCGCGCTGGTCAGTCTACCGATGTCGTATGTGGCTATGCCGATCGCTGCTGCTCCGATGGGTGCGCTGCCAGCAATCGGCATCGTGGTGATCGTCACATCTATCATGTGCCTTAGTACAGCCGCTATTGCCGAAGCGGTCGTCGCGCTGCCCTCCGAGAAGCGTCCGAGTAATCTGCGCGACCTTGCGGTTGCGTATCTCGGCAAGCGGATTGGAAACGTTACGGCGATAGCAATCGCAATTGTCTTCTTTGCAGTTCTCGTTGCCTGTCTTGTATCGATAGCATCGACGCTATCGTTTTACACTGGCATGTCCGAGGAGATGTGGCTTGCAGTCGTGAGCGTGGTTATTCTTGGCATCATCTCTATCGGCAATGTTGCCCATAGTCTGTCCCTCATCGCAGGTGCCGTAGCACTTGTTTTGATCATCGCAATTCTGATTGCGCTCGCCCCCTTCGTTGATATCGATCGCGTACTCTATGCGCAGATGCCGTTTACAGGTAATCATGGTGCAGCACCTGAACTCTGGTCAGGATTTCTTGGTGTAAGCATTCTTTCGTTTATCGGACCTCTTCTGCTTGTTCCATCAGCCACATACGTGCTGCCGAAGAACCCAGATGCGCAGCAGTACATTCGAGGAAGCCTGTGGGGTATTGTGTTTCAAGGCGTGCTCATGGTTCTGTGGATCACACTCGTTGAACTCTCCGTGCTCCCAACAGAGCTTATTGGATTACATGGTACAGTGCTCCTTAAGCTGGGTGAGGTAACGGATGGATTTATCAAGGGGGCAGGCACAGCGCTCGTATTCATTCTACCTGGACTGGCTGCGATTCGCTCTGCCGCACAACTCGGTGTTGTTGTTCGATTGTTCCTTTCACCGAAACGCGAACCTTCGACAACGCTGGCAACTACCGTGTGGAAGTATGTCGTTCCCGCGCTTCCATCAATTGCGGCTATGGTACTCGTTGCAATTCTTATCGAAGAGAATGAAGCGAACGTCGCAGCGTTTTTATCGATCGGAGGAATACTTGGTTCTTCGATTGCAACAGGTATTGTGCCAGCGCTGATGTACCATCGCGTTACACAGTCGGGAGCAATGCCACCTGTGAAGGGGCTTCGTGTGTTTCGCGCACGACTTGCACTGCTATCAAGTTCGCTTTTCTTTTCGATTGTGCTCTTGCTGTATGGACTTCTCGTCTGGAGCTCAATACCAGTGCAAGCGCTAGCATGTGTGATAGCAGCAGTTAATCTGTATTACGTTGTCCGGTACCTTCATAGCAACTGAAACTTATTGCATATGCTTGTGTACGATGGATCAATATGGTACCCACCGTAACATCGGAATTGTCGGCATATCTTCACTGATGCTCGCTCCTGAATTTTTAGCCCTTCTCGAACAACGCAAGTCGGCGCAACTGCCGATTGTTGGTGTTGCTTCGGCAGATGAACTCCGCGCACAAACACCTGCACGTGTCGCATTAGCAGGATCTATTCCATCGGACGTTGTGATTACGCATTGCTCGATACCCACGCATGATGGTGCGTTGCTAGATGCACACGTATTGCGGTCCGCAGTTGCATCTCATGATCCATCTCCGTGGGTGATGTTCTTTCACGGTGGCGGATGGGTGCACAATACAATCGATATCTACGACGCGTCGCTCGCACAGCTTGTTCTCGACACGGGAATGACCGTGGTAAGCGTGAACTATCGGAAGGCGCCGGAACATCCGTTCCCAATACCGCTTGATGATTGTTGGGATGCATTGCTGTGGTGCCGCACACATGCAGAGGAGTTGTTCCTTGATCCTCATTGCATCATCGTTGCCGGAGATAGCTCTGGTGGGAATCTGGCGGCAGCGGTTACACTTCGTGCACGCGATGTCATTGCACTTCAGGCACAGATTCTGATCTATCCGTGCCTCGATCCGTCACTCAAAACAGCTTCATCGTATACGTATGCTACAGGATACGGACTCGAGCGATCAGCGATGGAGTGGTATTGGCAGCAGTATACTCAGGACTGCGCGTTGCATACAGATCCGTTTGTTGCACCTATCCATGCACACGATGTGTCGAGATTGCCTCGAACGTTGATCATCACTGCAGAGAATGACCTCCTTCGTGATGAAGCGCACGACTATCATCTTCGGCTTACTACATATGGTGTTGATACAACGTACACCTGCTACGATGGCACAATCCATGGCTTCTTCACCTATGGATCGATCAGTGAGATTCCTCGTCGTGCAATTGGCGATATTGCTGCATGGATAACGAGCTACAACGCGCCATCACTGTCCCGATGCCGCTCCTCGTCCCACATATACTCTGTGGAACAGTCTGCTGTGCGGCAGCGTAAGCGCACTGAGTGCGATGAAGAGCAACGAGAGCAGTGACATGCTGGGGTTCATCACAGCGATAATGCCAATGCCGACAAATGACACAAGTGTGAGCGGTGTTGCCGCCTTTAACAGCTGCGGCCATGTCCATGGTGTATCCGTTTGCATGTGGTAGCGTAGCGCGTTCATGCTCGTTAGGGCATGGATCATCGTGAAGTAGAACGTGAAGGCGATCAATGACGATGTGAGGGCAGCAACGCACAGAACACATACGCTACGTACGATGCCGTCATTCCAATTCGCTCGTGATTGTGCGAACGGCACAAGCAGAACTATTCCACCAGCTACGATACGAAGAGGTAGACTGCTTACTTGCTGTACAGCCTCAGTAGGTATCGACATGAGCTGCGCGATAATCCAGCTCACAGACGGATCTGATGGATCAATGAGCACAACTAGCATTGCGACTCCGTACACCATAGCAAGGGGGGCCTTCCATCGCGACGTCATCTGAAGGTCGCAGTCGCCAAAGTGCCACGCTGAGTTGAGAAGAAAGAACCCAAGCATGAATGACGGTGCGATCATCCACCCTGCGATTACGAGCGCGATAGACGCGAGATAGATGCCCAGCTCGATTGTGCGCTGTTCTCGCCCCGTAACCATGTGAAGATCAAGCGCACCGTGTGGTATGCCGAGTAATGCGATACACACGCCAGCTACGATCATGTTCTGCTCGCCTGTGAGGAGATGCTGGAGTACAATGAGTACGAGTGCCGCAACCAACGGCACTAGCGTCGAAAGATTGCGCGGAGAAAGGGATTCCATGGGAGACTCCAGAAGAGACGTACTTCTTCACGAAGCGTGGTTTGTTCGTCAAGAAAGCGAAGAATCACTTCGACAGGATTGCGCTCGAAGAGTGTCCATAAGATGTGCGATACATGCTGCGGCTCATCACGAATAATTCGCAGGAGCAAACGATCGTAGAAGTCGAAGCGGCCATGAGCACGTGCGGGAGCTGTCCATTCACCAGTCGCACGAACGCCGTCGATCATCTGTTCGGCATCTCGAATGCAGCGTGCAACAGTGTATCCGGTGGTCGGCTTTGTAAGACCAGCAGCAGAGCCGATAGCAAGCCAGCGATGTCCACGTGTACGCACAGGGATCGCATCACACATTGGGATTGCACCTGTCTCGGTTGATAGAACATCGTACGAGGTACAGTTGAGAATGTCGGCGATGTAGGTCACCAGACGACGCTCGTAGTCTGCAATGTCCCATTCGTGCGCAGAGAACACCGTGCACTCAACCAAGGCTTCGTTGTCTGCGTAGGGAAGCACGTAGACAAAACAAACGCCATGCTGCTGGTCGGTACGAAAGTCCATCATCGTCATCACATGTGGTTCGAATACAGGTGTTGCTGTACGTATTCTCCATCCGTGAAAGTGTTGAACGAGTGAAATCGATGCAGGACGGTGGAATGCTGCGTGTGGACGACTGTCGAGTGATACGTCACTCGTTGGTTCAGGTGCGTCCGCACGAGCGACGATGCGACGGATTTCAAGTGTGCGATCAGCAACACGACGGATCGACTGCGCGCTATAATGCCGATAACTCACCGTGGAGAGCTCGCGCGTCAACGTTGCGCCGTTATAGCCAAACTGCAATGTTCGCCACTCTGCAAGAACGGCGTCATCGAGCATGGGAAGGGGCTCGCCCCATACACAGAGATTGCGATCGGGAGCTTGATCAGATGGATCTACCATTGTGACGTCGATGTTCGATGCTCCCCAACGTGAGGCAGCCACAAGGGCGTAGAGGTGTGCTGCCACACCACCACCCATGAAGAATATCGAAGTGCGTTCTGCCACGTATGCACAACATACTTGCGACTGCGCAATAAATACGCTACGAATCCTTAGCGGAGGTAGTTCGACGTCGAGAGGACCGACTCCACGATCATTGGGGCGCCTTTGCGCACGATGAACTCGCTCAGACCCTGCTCGCCATACTGACCATTCCAGTCGTACGTGTAGCCGAGACGAGTCCACGGGGCTGTCTTGGGATAGTACGAGTAAATGATGCTGGCATTAAACCACGCGCGATAGGCTGAATCAACTGTTGCTGTGAGCTCAGGTCCAGCGGATTCATCATCAATCTCTGGATCGCCTGCTGGACGGAACACGTCTTGAGGTCGTACCCAGATTGAGAGGAAGGCGGTCTTCTTTCGTCCCGGCGATAGCCCCAAGAGCTGTTCCAATCGCACCGTCGTATCTGTGCGTCCGTCGTAGCGCGTCTTCCACCACGTGCGCAGCTCGGGTGCTGCAGTAACCCACATATCGTACTTCGCTGCTGCTGCCTCGCCCCCTGTATAGCTTGTGTCCCAGCTCGTCCACGTTGAAACCAACACGCGACGTTCTGTGCCAAACGTCTTCCACACTGTCGCTGTGTTGTCCTCGCGCAATGCGATTAGATTCGTCGAGCGTTCATTATCATCGGCAACCATCGCATCGATAATGGCCGCGGCATACTTCTCAGCCGGTGTTGGCTCGATGACTGGGGCGACGTCGCTACTACAACCAACAAGTACACTGATTGTGAGTAGTGCACCGAAGAGCGTCGAGATGTGTTTCATGGCACGTAGATGAGGGGAGTGTTCTACAAGGTAACATCAATGCTGACAACTGCCTCTGACCGCTGTTGCTTGTCTGGATTGATCTCGATGAAGGAACGACTATCAAGAGCCGTCAACAGACGAACATCACCACGAACCATCAACCAAGGATATGGTTTGTACGACACCGTCGCCGTTGCTCCGGCTCCAGAGAACGTCTGAAATGGTAAGGGGGCTGCAAACCTGTCATCCGCTAGGATACCATCGGGGTCAATCACGAATTCACCGCGCAGACCAACGGTGAACGCTGTCATCAGATCAACGTATCCAGCGATGAAACCAGACACCATTCCGTGTGTAACTCCATCGGCATCGGGAAGCTCGACGGCAAAGTTGAGCTCGCCGAGGAGATGTACACCGGGAAGCTCCATCGTCGATGCAAGATTGATATACAGCTGAGTATGATCTAGCTCTTCAATGGTCTCGCGACTCACAAACACATGCGCTGCGACAACATGCGTACTATCGCGCTGCCATGTTAAACCTGTTGTGAATGCAGGCACATTGTTCTCGATCTCATATCCGTTAAACGATGTCACGAGATTAGCCTGCACCTCAACTTCCGGCGTGAGATCCCACAGATACTTTACTCCACCAAAGAAGTTCGGATCGAAGAACCCAGCAAGTGAGATAATCCCACTATGATTTTCACTCGGGATCATCGATTCTACGCCAATATGTGACGAGAATGATCCGGCTTCGAGTCGCATAGTCTCGTTGAGATGTACGCCTACGTAGGCTTCTTGTAACCAATATGTGTTGGTCATCCACGAGGCGCGCGGGTAGTCACCCAGTTGCAGTGTGACTGCTCCATACACGGCGTCGTAGCGACCACGCAAAGACCCCGAGATGATGTTCACGTGAATGCCATCGCGGGGTGCAGAGTTAACAAGATCATGGTCTCCAAGTTGTGTCGCAACGTTCGAGTACCGCGCTCCATACACACCGAGGCTGGCACCATATTCAATCCATCGCGTGGTACTATCATCGTGTGCTGTTGCAGATATCGACAGACAGATCATGCTGCAAACAAACGTGCTCAGGTATCGAAGTCTCGACGACATATGTCTCACTGCGTAATGCAGAATGTGGTTGTAACAGTACCTTGTTGCGAAGATGCATAGAGAGCGTACACTCCACGACTAAGTTCTTCATAGGACAGACTAACGCGTCCCCGCCATGTATGTTCGGCAATCCGTTCAAACGATGTGCATTGTTGTGTTGTGACTACACGACCTTGCAGATCCATCACGGAGAGATCAACAGGTGTAGATGATGCTGCATCAATCACGAGATCAACATGTGTACGAAGCGACGTGACGCCAATCCGAAGAGGCGTCCAACGACGCACGATGCGCAGTGGCAGTCCGCATGCACGTGTAACAACAATCCGCTCATCGACGGGCCACACGCAGGATGGAATACTGTCGGGAAACATAACACGTGCTTGGTGCTGAATGACAGTTGTGGTGTCTTGATGTAGCAGGCCGAGGATCGGTATCGAACATGATGATGTTGATGGGATCGTTACACGTACCACCGTCGTATCAGAAGCACGACGATCGAGCTGTACCGTAATCGTTGAATCGAACGTCGCGGAATCCACAAGTGGTAACAGGCTGTGTCCGATAAACGCGAAGGTATGCGTAATGGAGACCGGACATCGCGACGATGTATCACGTGCAGCAATCGTCAGGGTATCGGTGTCTCCAATTGCAAGTTCGCTCTTACTCAACACGTTGTGCGTGATGACACGTCCGCACAACGGCACAACGATGCCAGATTCTCCCGGCATTGCATTGAACGTTGCAGTGGGTCCGCCATTGAGTCCAGTTGCTCCTCCCTCAACATCGAAGCGTAGTGTGCTATCGACGCGTTGAAGGAATGATGGTTCGATAAGGACCCTTCCCCCGCCCCCTCCGCCACCCGGACCATGTCCACCTCCGCAGTTACCACCACGTCCACCACGAAGAGAAGCCTGCAACGGCGCAGTGATTGTACACGCGTCGAGTACGAGTGTGCCACCGCCACCCCCGCCTCCACCTCCGTCATTTGCAGCTACTCGGAGGTTGCTCTCTCCGTCTACGATGATTCGTACAGTATCGCCGCCAATGCTTGGTGCCTGCAAATACACAATGCCACCGCCAGCTACGCCGTCGGTTCCCACACCATTGTTCTGATGTCCTCCACCCCCGCCGCCACCGAAGACGAATCGATCAAACGTTGTATCACGAATCGCGCATCCAGCCATACCGTGCATGCCTAGGGGCAAACCACAACTCCACTGATCGCCACCACGTCCGCCTGCGCCCCCGTTGCCCCCTCCACCTCCACCAGCATTGTGCGCATCACCACCTCCGCCGCCAGATGCCCATGGAATGTGACCAGACACACATTGAGGTTCACGAAGAACAATCGACTCGCCCTTCTCTGCTGTGCGACCGCTACCAGCGAGATCACAGGCTTGCGTTAGCGAGCACGATCCACCATCGGCCGAGCGACGTCCACCTCGGTGTCCGCGAGCGGATGCATCGACACGACCACTATCGAAGATGATCACGGATGTTGCGTGCAATTCGATCACACCACCTCGTTGACCATTCCATGGTTCACACGTGAGAGTTGAATCAATAGTGATCGTGTCGCCCCGTAGAGGAAGTACAAGTTGATACACTGCTGTAGGATCAATTGCGGTGCGCGTCTTCGGTTGTAGAATCACCACGGAGTCGGTGCGATTGAGCACCGTCACGGGAATCCGTGTGCCGACAATTCCAGGGATATCAACGACGGGAACGATCGCACTATCCAACACAGCACGCACTTGCATGCAGTAGAGCAACGCATCGGTTGTCGAATCAGACAACGTGGAATCAGTGACAGCTCGGATGTACACTGAACTTGGAGCATCGACAATGCGAAGGGGCGCGCACGTCGATACAAGGCCACGTACACGCAGATGCGATGGAACTGGACGATCCTGAGCATGGGCGGTGCTAACAGCGCACAGCAATGCAACAATGGATATGATGCTATGGAAGATGCGGATCGCGATAACAGGGATTTCGTGGGAGAAGTGTATCCGTAAGTGTCAGCAGGAACGCGATGATGTCCTTGCGCTGTGCATCATTCAACGATCCAATCGTACGAATGCGAGCGTCTGCATACGAAGCATGCAATGCAGGTGTGGCGTAGAACTCGAGCACGTCTCGCAGTCGACGATACCTTCCGTCGTGCATATAGGGGAATGTGATGGCGACGTTGCGTAGAGAGGGCACGCGGAAGCGATACCGATCCTCATCGCGCTGTGTCACGCGATACCGTCCGTCGTCGGGCATGATGCTATCAAGGGGCAGACCATTACTCACAAAGTCATTGCTCATGAAGTACGGTTCAGCATGACAACTCGCACAGCGCGCACGAAACAGGTCGAGTCCGCGCTGCTCGTTGTCGTTGAAGGCAAGCTTCCCGTCACGCATGGCATCGTATCGAGAGCTGCGACTCACAATCGATCCTGTAAATGCAGCGAGTGCTTCAAGGATGCGTGGAATCGTGATCTGCTTGTCGGCGTAGAGATGCGCTGCATACTGCCGATAGCGGGGATGTGCAGCAACACGTGCGAGCACGTCGGAGAGCGTAGATCCCATCTCTGCATGTCCCGTGAGGGGACTCACTGACTGCATTGCGAGGTTTGCAAACGCTCCATCCCACATGAACGATGTCTGTTGCTGGAGGTTTTGGAGTGCTGGAACATTCCGCGTGCCGATGCGCCCCATCACGCCGTGACTCATGGCATGATCGATATGAGCGAATGCTGCAAACTGCTGGTGACATGTACCGCAGCTCGTCGAGCTATCCACCGAGAGTGTAGGATCGTAAAAGAGGTAGCGGCCGAACTCGCGCAGAGTGTCGGATGACTGTGCAGTAGAGGCATCAACGGTATGCGATGTCGATCGTGCGACCAGCACGACAGCAATCACAGCCGCGAAGATGATCACCCAACTACCGATTCGCACGGAAGGCACTCGGAATCATGTTCATCATCGGTGCTGCGGCACGCACATCGGTAACTGTCGGGGTTGAAGCGAAGTTGATGCGACATGCATCAAGCCACAGTCCAACATCAAACGTTACTCCAACGGACACGTCGCGTGGTCCAACTACGAGCGGTCGTGCAAAGCGAAGGGTGACCCAGCGCGTGTTCTGATGGGGGTGGGCGAATCCACCGAGATGGTATTCAATCATGTTCTTGGGCTGTTTTGAGCTTGGACTCGTGCCCTCGACCTTCACGAAGATGAAACCCGTAGCCCAGGTCCAGTACATCACATTGAGTGGGTCAAGAGCCCCCTCGAGCGGACCCCCTGTGTTGTGGATGCTGTCGACTCCGACCATAAAGGTGAGCCCGGTGTAGGTCCCATTGGGCACGTCGTGCAGGGTGACATTGCCCGATGTACTGTCCTCGGCATCGATAAGCACGTGATCTGCCAGGATATGTCGGGTCTTGTCGATTCGTTCAAGCGTGATGTGACCGATATAATACTTCACGGCAGACAGGGTAAACTGCTGTCCGAGGCGGCTTGCATACTGTGCAGTGCCCAGCACGCAAGGCTTCCCGTGAACCGCTGTTGTGAAGTTCAGGCGGACACTGCGAGCCTGAGCTGATGCTGGCTGTGCGACCCCCAGAATCCCAAGAACCACGCAACCCAGCAGCGTGATGTGTCGGAACCACATCATCGTCTACCCCCTGTAGAAACCGCTATAGACCGCAAACCGCGGTAAATGCCGCCCAAACATACGCCATTCTTAGTGCCATTGGTCAGGGGGCGATTTTTTGTTTTGATGGCATTGTGCTTTGGTTATTTTGACGGGTGCACGCGGGTGCTGGGACCACCAAGCAGTGCACACATCGTACAGCAACAGTGTACCAGTCAATCGGGGAATCATTACGTCGGGCAGCGCTCACCAGCGCTCACATACATTCAGAAGAAAAGTCCACTTTTTTCATCCACTCTTCAGTGCAGGAGTATGAAACACTTTTTCTCTCTGGTTCTGGTTCTTTGCTCAGCGGTTGTGGTGACCGTCGCACAGGACAGAACAATTAAGGGAACGGTCACAGACAGTGACGGTTCTGCAATCGCCGGGGCTACCATCCAGGTTAAGGGCACAAGAGGCGGTGCCTACTCAAAGAAGGATGGGTCGTATACAATCAAGGCGAGCAATGGTGCTACCCTTGTATTCCGATCGATCGGAAAGCTGTTGAAGGAAGTTGTCGTTGGTACGAACGACGTCATCAACGTCACGATGCAAAACGACAAGAGCACAGAGTCTGAAGTGGTTGTTACCGCTATCGGCCTCGACCGCTCGAAGAAGTCGCTGGGATACGCAACCCAGGAAGTCAAGAGTGACGAGATCATTAACTCACGCGAGACCAACATCGTGAACTCCCTCGCCTCGCGCGTAGCTGGTGTTCAGGTGAACAGCTCGACGGGTGTTCCTGGTGCATCGTCGTACATCCGCATTCGCGGTTCGTCCTCGCTGACGGGTAATAACCAGCCATTGTTCGTTGTCGACGGTATTCCGATCGACAACTCGCAAGTCTCCTCGGATAACACTGTTGCCTCGGTTGCCTACTCAAACCGTGCGATGGATATCGATCCGAACAACATCGAGAGCATGAACGTCCTGAAGGGACCAGCCGCTACGGCGCTCTACGGTATTCGTGCAGCTGGTGGTGCCATCATCATCACGACGAAGAAGGGCAAAGCCACAGAAGGTGGTAAGATCAATGTGAATGTCTCCGGCTCGTGGGCATTCGATCAAGTCAACAAGCTTCCAGAGCTTCAAAGCACGTATTCACAGGGTGCTGGCGGAAAGTATGCATTCAGCTCGGGTGCATCGCGCTCTTGGGGTGCACGCATCGACACCTTGTACTACGATGGAAACGCCAACTACAAGTGGGATCGTCGCGGTGCTATCGTGGGCAAGTCGAATCCAGCTGCGCAAACGCAAGTAACGCCGATCAACAACTACGATTCGTTTTTCCGCACTGGTCTTACACAGAACCAGTCGGTAACGCTTTCTGGTGGCAGCGCAACGGCAAACTTCTTGCTGTCGTTCTCAAATCTGGTTTCTGATGGTGTCGTACCAAACTCAACATGGGCACGTCGCAATCTGAAGCTCAGCAGCAGTGCAGTTATCGCGCCGAACCTCACGGCATCGGCAAACATTAACTACGCAAACTCTGGTGGTACACGTATCCAGCAGGGCTCGAATATCTCGGGTGTCATGCTCGCACTTGTTCGTACTCCGCCTACATTCGACAATGCGAATGGTTATGGCAAGGATGCTGTGAACACACCAAGCGCATACATGTTTGCTGACGGTACACAGCGCACCTATCGCGCGGGTCTTGGCTATGACAATCCGTTCTTCACAGTGAACGAGAATCCGTTCACGGATAATGTGAATCGCGTGTTTGGTAACATCCAACTCGACTGGGGTATCACGAAGGGTCTCGACCTGATGTACCGCCTCGGTATGGACTACTACAACGACCGTCGCGAGCAGTTCTTTGCAAAGAACGCGCGTGCCTTCCCATCTGGTCGCAACTTCACGGACGAGAATAACCTTACCGACATCACATCGGATCTCATCTTGACGTACAACGTCGACCTTACAGACGACATTCATCTCCAAGCACTTGCTGGACAGAACTTGTACTCGAACAACTTCGCGTTCAACTACGTGCAGCGTGATGGTGCGGGTGCGCTAGGTCAACCACCACCCCCACTGTATGCAACAACGATCGCTTCGTCGAACAACACCGGCAAGCGTACAATGGCATACTATGGTGATATCCGTCTCGACTACCGCAATGCGCTCTTTTTGAACATTACGGGTCGTAACGAATGGTCAACTACGCTTCCTGAAGCGAACAACTCGTTCTTCTACCCATCGGTGTCTGCCGCTGCCGTGCTCACAGAACTCGTTCCAAGCATGAAGAGCGACGCTCTTAGCTACCTCAAGGTTCGCGCGAACGTTGCTACAGTCGGTAAGGACGCACCATTCGGTGGTACAATCACGGGCTACTCACGTGGTGGGTTCGCTGACGGTTGGACAAACGGTATCACGTTCCCATTCTCCAGCGTTATCGGTCTGAGCCGCAATGACCTGCTTGCGAATCCAGATCTTAAGCCTGAGTCGACAACATCGTACGAACTCGGCTTCGATGCTGCCTTCCTTGATGGTCGCATCACGCTCGACTTCAACTACTACTACCAGCTGTCAGACAATCAGATCTTCGCTGTGCCAATCGCTTCTTCAAGCGGTTACAGCTCACAGCTGAAGAACGCTGGTTCGATGAGCAACTCAGGTATCGAAGCTGTGCTCGGTATCACACCAATTCAAACAGCTGACTTCAGCTGGAACATGCTCTTCAACTTCACACGCAACGTGAACAAGGTTGAGAAGCTCGCACCTGGTGTCGATAACATCTTCCTCGGTGGCTTCGTTGGTTCATCGGTTCGTGCAGTTGAAGGTCAGCCATACGGTTCGATCTACGGCTTCGGCTGGGCACGCAACGCAAACGGCGATGTTCTGATCGACGACGATCCGAACTCTGACAACTACGGTTATCCAATCCTTGACCCAGAAGAGAAGTCATTCGGAAACTTCAACCCAGACTTCCTCCTTGGTATCCGCAACACATTCACATGGAAGGGCCTGAGCCTTGGTATCCAGCTTGACATCCGTCAAGGTGGTGTGATGTGGAACGGTACACGCGGCGCTCTCTACTTCTTCGGTACACACAAGGAAACAGAGAACCGCGAAGGCACGAAGGTCTTCACAGGTGTCAAGAGTTCAAATGGCGCAGCTAACGACATCGAAGTACCATACGGCGAGTCTTGGTTGTCGCTTGGTAACGGTAACGGCTTCTTCGGTAGCAACACAGAAGACTTCATTGAGGATGCCAGCTGGATCCGTCTGCGTGAGCTCACACTCTCGTACACGATTCCAACAGAGATCATGGCTTCAACGCCATTCAGCGGCTTGACGATTGCATTCACAGGTCGCAACCTCTGGCTGAGCACACCATACAAGGGTGTTGATCCAGAAACATCGCTCCTCGGCGCATCGAGTGGTCAAGGTCTTGACTACTTCAATATGCCTGGTACAAAGAGCTATGTCTTCTCATTCAACCTCAACTTCTAATCACCCGTACCGAAGAAACATTTCAGGACACATAACCATGAGAAAACTCATTTCCATTGGGCTTTGCTCCGCGTTTCTCGCTGTGTTTACGGCGTGTAACTGGATCGATCCAGAGCTCAATGTAGACCCTAACCAACCAGCGACAGCAGACTACAATCTTGTTCTGCCAGTAGCTCAGGCTTCCGTAGCATATGTGCAAGGGGGCGATTTGGGACGATATGCAAGCGTTCTCACGCAGCACAACATCGGTCTCGATCGTCAGCACTTGGGCATCTACAACTACCAATTCACCGGCACCGACGTCAACAACGCCTGGGAAGGTGTCTACTCTGGTCCACTCAGCGATCTCAAGATCCTGATGGACCGTGCAGAGGCCGATGGTGCTAACAGCTACCTTGGCGTGTTCCAGGTAATGTATGCATACACGATGCTGATGGTGACAGACCTCTGGGGCGATGCTCCAAACTCTGACGCTCTTCGTGGCGCTGCAGCAACACAGCCAAAGTACGACACGCAAGAAGCCATCTACACAGCGATGAATGCATTGCTCGACAAGGCACTTGGCAACCTCACGGGTACAGCCAGTGTGCTGAGGCCAGGCAGCGATGACTTCATCTACGGCGGCAACCTTTCGAAGTGGACGAAGGCAGCATGGGGCCTCAAGGCTCGCATCGCCATCCACCGCGTCAAGCGTGACGCTGCAGCTGGTGCTGTTGCGATTGATGCAGTGAGCAAGGCAATGGCAAGCAATGGCGACGACATGCAGTTTGCATTCGGAGCGGCTGAAACTGAGGGCAACCCTTGGTATCAGTTCAACACACAGCGTGGCGACATTGCTGTTGGTCCAAAGCTTGCTGAACTAATGAACGCTACGAACGACCCACGTCGTCCGTTGTTCGGTGTGCCAGATTCAACTGGCGCGCTCACAACAGAGTCGGGCATGGGCGATCTGTACAGCGGAATCTCATCAGCTGTTCCAATGCTGACCTATACAGAGATGAAGTTCATCGAAGCAGAAGCAAAGTCGCGCATTGGCGATGGTCCTGGCGCACATGCTGCATACATCGCAGCTGTAAAGGCTTCGCTTGAGCGCTCTGGCGTTGCTGCAGCAGATGTAACAGCATACCTGGCACAACCAAGTGTTGATCCAGGAGCTGCGAACCTCACGCTTGCAAACATCATGACGCAGAAGTACATCGCGATGTACACACAACCAGAATCGTTCACCGACTGGCGTCGTTCTGGCGTACCAGCGCTGACTCCGGTTTCTGGAAGCAATGTGCCACGTCGCTTCCCATACCCACTCTCAGAACGTCTGTACAATGGCGCAAACATGCCAGCAGACCTCACGATCTTCGATCGCGTATGGTGGGATGTGCAGTAAGAACGCACACGTCGTAAACAACAAACGGCCCGATATGCAATGCATGTCGGGCCGTTTATGTTTTCCTCTCAATGCTGCCGAGAGTGAACGTCGTTGTTGTTCGTTACAAATGTACGAAGTCAATCATATTTACGAACGAAAGATTGTCCATGATGGAACATTGATGGTGAACCACGCAAACACTAACGCGATGATGACGAGGAGAAGTACACCGAGTGATTCCATGAATGCTGATGGATGTCGCTGTGCGATTCGATCATGTAGCAGTGCTGCAATCCAGCAAGCAACACCATAGAGTGCAATATCAACGATAATCAACGATGAACCGACCACTGCTTCATACGAATAGAATCCAACAACAATCGCAATGTTCATCACGACGATACCAACGGAACGACCCATGACAGATGTCCCCCGTGTTCGACGCAGTGAACGCCATGTATCCTGCACCATTAACACAAGCGTTGCACCATAGCCCAGCTTGAGATGTTCCCACACACTCTCATTTACTGGTGCAATCAAGCCGATTACATCATTGAAACCGGTCACCGCGTAGATCATGTGCCAGATCCACCCAGCAAAGAACAGAATCCAGAAGTCCTCACGTATGCTACTCTTCATAGTTACTCCGAAGGTCGCAGTGCGCGTGCTAATCCACGTGTGGCAAGCATAATGAAGCCAATTCCTAGGGTTGCGATTGCGGCTAGAGCATAAAATGCACCCTCCTCGCCCCATGAACTAGAACGCATCCGTCCGAGCATGTCGGGTCCGATGTGTCCACCGAGATTTGTCACCGAGTTAATCAGCGCAATGCCTGCAGCGGCAGCAGAGCCTCGCAAAAAGATGGGCGGAAGTGACCATAGTGGACCAGCGTAGGAGATCGAACCGCAGGTGATGATCGAAAGGGCGATGATCGACCCGATCGCGTTGCCGCGCATCTGCGCCAGGAGCAATAAGCCAAGTACTGAGGCTGCGAAGCATGCGACAAGATGCCAGCGTCGCTCGCTAGTTCGATCCGAGTGTCGCGCTACAAGCACCATACTGATACCTCCGAACACCCACGGAATCATCGTGAGCAACCCGGTCGTGAAGTAGTCACCTCGATCGACACCCATTTCGTGCACAATCGTTGGCATCCAGAAGCTCACTGCATACAGCACAATGATGCCGGATAGATTCGTGAAACTGATGAACCACAGCCGAGGATTCGTGAACGCAGCACGAACGCTGTGCGTGCTAACATGGTGCGATTCTGCATGCGACCGCTTGACGGCGTCTTCAACATCCTTCCGCTGTGCCTCAGATAGCCACTTGGCATCCTTGGGTCCGTTCGGGAGCAAGAACCACACGACAATACCCATCACGACCGATGGAATTGCTTCGATCAGAAACAGCCATCGCCAGCCATGCCATCCCTGTGTTCCGTGGAGTCCTTCGAGGAGTGCTCCGGAGAGCGGAGCACCAATGATGCTCGACACCGCAATCGCAGTCATGAACGTGGCAACGGTGCGCGCATGCATCTCACGAGGGAACCAGTAGGTGAGATATAGAATGATGCCAGGAAAGAAGCCTGCTTCGGCTAGACCAAGAAGAAAGCGAAGGGCATAGAGACTGAATTCATGATGGGGCAAGCCGAACATCTCGGGGAGCGGACCCCACGGGATCACATCCACGAAGGCGAAGGCACCGGAGATGATGCCCCACGTGACCATGATGCGCGCGATCCATACGCGTGCACCAAATCGCTCGAGCATCAGATTGCTCGGTACCTCAAACAGAAAGTATCCAATGAAGAAGATGCCTGCGCCAAAGCCGTAGACAATGTCGGAGTATCCTAACTCTGCCGACATCTGGAGCTTTGCAAAGCCAATGTTCACGCGGTCAAGAAACGACACGACGTAGCTGAGAAACAGTACCGGCATAATCCGGCGCATGACGATACGGTATACGTCACTCGACATTCATCCCCCTTGAAATCAAACTGTCTATTGCTTCACGAACACGCTGCGTACCGCATGTCCCTCAACGCGATACACGCCAGGTGCAAGATCCGAAAGTTCGATGCGAAGCATCGATGCATCGGTAGCCTGCACTTCACGGACACATGTTCCGATGTGCGACCACACACGATACGTGCCGGTGAGCGCCGTAATGCCAGCACTCTTGATAAGTACATAATCCGTAGCAGGGTTTGGAACAACGCGCAGATCCGCGCTTACATCTGCTACACCAACCGTTCCGTCGAGCGAAAACGCGCCACGACGATACATGCCATTTGAGGCCACTGTGCGGACAATACCCGTCACGCGGACATTGGGTTGTGAGCGTCGCACGACGAACCCCTGCGGACGTTCTTCAATAGCACAACCGTCGCATTGTTCGAAGTACGTCATGGCTGTCGTGAGACATGGTTGCGCGGTGTCAGGAATGCCGTAGGTAATCACAACACTATCGCTCTGACGCATGACGCGCAGGGTTGGCTCGCCATCACACTCTACGGCCATATTCATACCTGTGACGGCGCCATAGATGTTGCCAAGGCTGAGTCCGTCGACAGACCCGTATGACCATGCAGCAAAGCGAACATTAGGATTGAGAGATGATATCCGATGCTCACCGGGAAGAATCGGTCCCTCGAACGATACCATAAAACTGTCGCCAATTCGACGTTTGCGCAACATCGATGCAATGGGACGTCCGTCGACGAGGATGCTGGACTCATGCTGCGCCGAACACACGAGCGAAAGAAAACTGGCTATCTCTGAGGGAGCGACCACTATTGAATGGTCCACCCAGTGCTCAATCGGTGGCACAGTATGCAGCTGAGGCATACCAGCATCAGTCGATGGATCATCAAGCGGTTGTGTTGACTGCCACGTGATGTATGCATACGACTTGCCGTACTGCGCACAGAGCACCGGTTTCGTTGCAAACCACAATGTGGCCAGCTCTACACGTGGTGCATACCAGGACTCACCTGCATTAAGCGTGATGTTCACACCGCTGGTTGGCGAAGAAGACAACGAGGTAATTGTTGTGCTGTCCTCGAGTGCGATGAATCGAACGACATCTCCACGATCGTCCTCAACATCAATCAGCGATAGATCACGTCCACGCAGTCGTGTTGGCGTATAGAGTATCGGACTTGTTACAAAGGTCGTACCCGCATACGTTGTTGGCAGCATTGCGTCGTGCAGATTACCGCGACTCCGTGTAGCCGCGCGCTCGTAGTTGCCCGACTTCGGCATGCTGTTTGGATGCCTGAGAACGGCTGCCTTCTCATGTCCGCTTACGACCGCAACTGGATGTGTACTCTCTACGACACACGATCCGGTGTAGTCTGTTGAATCATTCCGCGAGCGTCCAACCTCTTGCTCGAACTGTACATACCACTGCTCACCCGCATTCAAGATTGTATCGCGTTTGCCCGCGGGAAGTGTGAGTGTCACTCGCGTATTGTCAACATCAGCAACAATGGAAATCGCAGAGGTTGTAATGGTAGCTTCCTCACTCGACAGTCCGTACTCATCTTGCCACCAGAGGAACGGTCGATACGATGTGCCCCATGCATAGCTTGGAAGATGTCGAGCGGCCTCTCCGTGTCCGAACCCGTCTTGCAACGTCAGCACACCAAACGGCTGCGTGCCCCGTAACTCAACAGGCTCTGTTGAGCTGATCGAGATCTCAACGCTTCCACCTGCTGGAACAATCACTGACGCGTCGTTGTACGTCACGCGCGAGCCGGATGCCGATGTAAGGATGCATCGCTGTGTGGATGCAAACGGAGTTTCTCCCGGAGCGATCCGGGGACGTATCGTTGTGATACGATAGCGGAGGCCTTCATCTAACACCATCCGCCCGAGGGTATCAACTTGAGCATTGCCTGCACCTGTGCAGATGAGGAACAGCAACACGCTGATCCCAAGGGCGAACGGACGCATAATCTTCTCCTTGCGAACGCGTGTAAGATAGGAGAATTTTCGCAGTAGGTTTGCTGACATTCACCACTCCATGAATGCGTATGAAACCACTCACGCTCGTTCTCGTTACCGGCGCACTGTTGGTCGTCGTTGGTTGTAAGTCTTCTGCACCTGAACAACCGAACTACAAACCAGTAGGCTCATATAATGCTGCGCCAACGGATGACGATGTGCGCGCTGCAGCTGATGCAGCTGTTCGTGCGGCATTCCCCGATGGGAAGGCAGAACTTGTCCGCATCGACAAAGCAGAACGTCAGGTCGTTGCTGGCTTGAACTATCGGATGACGATGGTTGTGCGGCATAACGGCGAAGAGCGTACCTATGCGACCGTCGTATGGCGGAAGCTCGACGGAACGCACGACGTTGCCTCGTGGAGCGAGGTTCGCCCCCTGAAAAAATCTGACGACTAAGGGGCGAGCATTACCGCCCGATAAAACGTCCTTCGATGCGGCCCGTAGCTGCTGTCGATTGGACCCTGATGGTGCCAATTGCACCTTGGATCTGGCCTGTAATGTTCCAGGTTGTTGAGTCTGTGGTGAACGTATGCTGCCACAGCGTCTCTTCATTCTTCATCGCCGATACTGTTACGCTGCCGGATGTAAGCCCCTTGACACTCGTCATCGTGACATCATGAAGCGTCTTCGATGGCCTCAGCATGTAGACGGTGTATGAACGCTGATATGTGCTGTTGCCCTTCCATATGTCGATCGACACGGTATCGTCGCGTTGCATCACATTCGTTGTGTCTGCACCGGTGACGCCGTTATCGGGATTTGGATCCACAGGCGTTGTGTCGGTGGACGATGTACATGCAGCCAGCAACATTGCTGCGAACAGGGTGAGGGCGTAGTACTTCATGGCGCAATATTGCACGTTTCGTGAACTCCACAAACGACGGTATTGTTGACGCGACATGGCAAATCACAGCATCCTTGATTCGACCGCAGCTCTGCGCGAGCAGCTTGAACATCACCCCATGTATACACGTCTGACCACGGCCACGGCCCTGGCAAGGTTCATGGAGCATCATGTGTGGGCAGTGTGGGACTTTATGTCGCTCCTCAAAGCCCTTCAACGTCACCTTACCTGCGTCGAGCTGCCCTGGATTCCCATGGGTGATCCAGAAACACGGTTTCTCATCAACGAGATTGTCGTCGGCGAGGAGAGCGATGTTGACCGCAGCGGAACACGGATGAGTCACTTCGAAATGTACCGTGCAGCAATGAAGGGGCTTGGAGCATCCACAACTGCCATCGACCGCTTCATTGCTGACCTGCAACGTGGGACACTGTGGCGCGAGGCGCTACCTGCCTCTGGTGCGCCGCCTGCCTGTGTGGCCTTTGTGCAGGGCACAATGAGCGTCATCGAGCGTGGTAAGCCGCACGAAATTGCCAGTGTGTTTACGTACGGACGTGAAGATGTGATCCCAACGATGTTCCTAGGCATGCTTGATCACGTCGCTCAAGGCGGTCAGCAGGTCGATGTCGAGGATCTCCGGTATTACCTGCAGCGCCATATCGACGTGGATGGCGATCACCACGGCCCGCTTGCAATCCGCATGGTGGAACTCCTCTGTGGTGACGATCCCGAGCGCCTTGAAGAAGCGCGCGTGGTAGCACATCATGCATTGCAATGGCGTCTTGATCTGTGGAATGCAATCAATCTTAGCTGCTCCTGATTACCATTCCGTTATAGACGCTCGAAAACCCTCCGAAATCCCCATTTTCGCGGAACACTTTTTCCGCATTTCATTGGGGGATGCGTATGCATCGTATAGGGGTACTTCTTTTTGCGATGATCCTGGTATGCACGGGAGTGCACGCTCAGGTGACAACAACGGCTGGTGTCTATGGTGTCGTGAAAGACGAGGGGGGCCAAGCTCTCGCCGGCGCATCAGTCACAATGGTCCATGAACCAACAAAGACAAAGGTTGGTACATACGCTCGTAAGGATGGACGTTATACGCTGACATCGCTGCGTGTTGGCGGACCATATACGCTTACTGTGAAGCTTGTGGGCAAGCAAGACTTCTCACTCACAATCGAGAAGCTTCAACTCGCCGAGAACCGCCGTGTGGATGTGGTTCTGAAAGAGAGCGCAGTTACAGGTAAGATCGTAACTGTTGTTGGTGCACAATCCACCATTCAGTCAGGCCGCACAGGCGCATCAACAGAAGTTGATGATCGTGTTATCGCTGCCTTCCCAACGATCTCACGAAACTTCCAAGACTTCGTGCGATTCACACCGCAATCGTCATCAGCAGGAGGCGGTACGTCCATTGGTGGTCGTAACAATCGCTACAATAACGTTCAGATCGACGGTACGCAGTACAACGACTTGTTCGGTCTGGGTTCAAACGGAACACCGGGTAGCAGTGCAAATGTTACTCCAATCTCGCTTGACGCGATTGAGGAGTTTCAAGTACTTGTCGCTCCCTACGATGTTCGTCAGGGACGATTCACAGGGGGCGGCATTAACGCCGTCACGCGTAGCGGTACGAACAAGTGGACAGCTTCCGCGTATGGTTTCTTCCGCAATCAAAACATGATCGGCGACCTTGTGTCGACAAACTACCTATCACGCGGTACAGACGGTGCTGCGCTTCCCGTAGGTGAGTATCGCGACACGACAATACGTACACCGTTTGCGTCGTTCTCTGAATACCAGGTTGGTGCACGTGTTGGCGGACCAATCATTCCCGATAAGCTGTTCATGTTCCTGAACGTTGAAAAGACCGGACGTACGCAACCGAAGCCACAACTTGCATTCCAGCAGAATGGTGCACTTAATCCTCTCGTTCGTTCAATTGCAGATACAGTGGGCGAGATTCTTCAGTCGCGCTATGGATATAATGCTGGTGTACTCGACAATCAAGAAGTCAATCGTCCAAGCACAAAGATTTTTGGTCGCTTCGACTGGAACATTGACGATGCGAATCGTCTGACCCTTCGCCACAACTTTGTTGATGCCAGTGATGACATCTACAATCCATCACGCACAGGCGTGTTGTTTGGTAATCGCCTCTACACATTCAACAGTCAAGCAAACAGTACAGTGCTTCAACTCAACTCGATGCTCTCACCGGAGATGTCGAATGAAGTGATTGTTGGATACACAACAATTCGCGACTTCCGTGATATCGCCGGAGATCGTTTCCCATCGATCTCGATCTCGGATTCTCGTATCACAGGTATCAACATCAGCGCGGGAGCAGAGAACTTCTCGCTTCGTAATCGTCTCAGCACCGACGTAATTGAGATCACAGACAACTTCACGTATACAATGGGTGAGCACACGTTCACTGTTGGTACACAGAATGAGTTCTTCACGTTTGAGAATCTCTTCATTCGTGACAATGCAGGCACATGGAGCTTCAACTCATTGAACGACTTCCGCAATGGCATTGGTGCTCGCCTTCAGTATTCGTTTGCACGTCCTGGCTTTGCTTCCGATTGGGCAGCACGTTTTTCAACAGCACAACTGGGATTCTATGTGCAGGACGAGTGGGAGGTAACAGATCGACTCCGTCTAACACTCGGTCTGCGTGCCGATATGCCGCTGTTCTTCGACAAGGCATCATACAACCCAATTGCGGATACGATTCGCTACAATACGACGTCTGCGTTGGCCGGACAACAGCTTGGCCTTAACACGAGTGTCCTCCCAGGAAGCACTGTGCTCTTCTCTCCGCGCTTGGGCTTTAACTGGTCCAGCAATGATGAGAAGCCATGGCAGATCCGTGGTGGTATCGGCATCTTCACGGGACGCATTCCATTTGTGTGGATCTCAAACCAGTATGCAAACACGGGTGTCGAGGTCGCGCGCCTCGATGTTCGCACAACGTCAACCGATACTCTTCGATTCGATCCAAATCTCAATCCGCTCGATTCAAGTTTCTACAAGCGCGTTGGCAACATCACTGAATTGAATGTGACTGCACCAGACTTCAAGATGCCGCAGTCTCTTCGCATCGACGCAGCAGTCGACAAGGAAATTGTCGATGGACTCTTCGTCACGCTCGAGGGTCTGTACTCGCGCAATATCAATGACATCTACTATCGTGATATCAATCTCGGCGATCGTCGTGATACGACAGCCCTGGGCTCACGTCTGCCAGGAGGTCGTGGTGTCTATGGTACCTACAGTGGCCGCAACACTACCCCACGTACACAGGTAGGTTCATTCGGAAGCGGTCCGTTCACAAACATCATCCAACTCGGCAATACCTCGCAAGGGTATAGCTACATGTTCTCTGCACAAGCCAAGAAGAACTTTGAAGGTGGATGGTTCGCCAGCGTCTTCTACACCTACGGCCGTTCGTTCGATCAGAACTCAGGTCTTTCGTCGCAGGCGATCTCGCAGTGGCGTTTCAACCATACGCCTGATAACCCGAATGAACTGCCGGTAACGCCATCGCTCTTTGATATTCCTCACCGCTTCGTTGTGTCGCTGAGTAAGCGGTTCGAATATGGTGGCGGATATGCAACCACTATCAGCGCCTTCTATGAGCTTCGCTCGGGTCGACCATTCTCGTATGTGTACGATGGTGACTTGAATGCCGATGGTCAAACAGAGAACGACCTCCTGTATGTACCGAAGGACAATAATGACATTCTCCTTGGTCGCGTTGTAACGCTTGGAAGTGGTGCCAATCGTCGTGACTCGCTCGCTCGCGCATCGGCAACAACCTACTCGCAATTCAACTCGTACATCGAGCGCGATCCATATCTCTCGACAATGCGCGGTCAAGTTGCTGAGCGCTTCTCAGCACGTGAGCCATTCGTTCATCAGCTCGATCTGCGTCTTGCTCAGGAGATACCGAATCCATTCGTTGATGGACATCGCCTCGAGATTACTGTTGATTGCATCAACTTCCTGAACCTCGTGAACAATTCGTGGGGTCGCGTACAGACAGTTAATAACAACCGCGATCTACTTCTCCGATTCGAAGGATTGGTAACACCGACGATGGTACAAGATGGCACGGCAAATGCAGCCGTGGGCACTCCAATCTTTAGCTACACGGATAAGAAGAATCCGTTCGGCTACGACGATTTGCTGTCTCGCTACCAGCTCCAAATCGGTGTTCGTTACTCCTTCTAGTAAACCTCGCCAACAATTGTTCTGCGGCCATTTCCCATTAAGGGATTTGGCCGTAGTCGTTTTGAGGGGCATCGTGGAATGCAATCGCATCGGTGACGTGACCTTGGTCACATGCGTTCGATTGCGTGCGATGTAGATTCGCACATGAGCAATCCATGGGATGAGAGGTACGCATCTGCCGACTACGTGTACGGCACGGAGCCAAACGATTTCCTGCGCGAGCAAGCAAATCACATTACACCGGGTGGACGTGTGTTGTGCATTGCTGATGGTGAGGGACGGAATGGAGTGTATCTAGCCCGACTGGGATATGATGTCACAAGCGTCGATGCGTCGCGAGTAGGTCTGGAAAAGGCCGCTGCACTTGCAGCCTCGCACAGTGTTTCAATAACGACGATTCATGCGGATCTCGCAGACTTCGACTTTGGCGTTGAACAATGGGATGCCGTGGTGTCGATCTTCTGTCACCTTCCCCCAGAACTCCGCTCGCGTGTACACGCCGCAATTCCCGCATCACTCCGTCACAATGGTGTTGTGATTCTCGAGGCATACACGGTCGATCAGCTATCGCACCGGACCGGAGGACCACCGGTACCCGAGCTGATGATGTCGGAAGATCAGCTCAAACACGACTTCGCATCGCTGCACGTCATTTCGTGCGGTGAATGCATACGTATGATTCACGAAGGCGCACTCCACAATGGCATGAGCGCCACCGTTCAGTTGGTCGCACAACGAAAGGGATAGCATCATGGAAACAGCATCAGACATCAAAGACATGGTTCGTTCGAAGTACGGCGAGATCGCTGCACAGTCGAAAGAACAGAATGCTGCATCGTGCTGTGGCGCCGGCGAATGCTCTACAGTCGACTACACGATCTTCGCTGAAGATTACTCGAAGATGAAGGGCTATCTCGCAGATGCCGACCTTGCTCTCGGTTGCGGTGTGCCAACCGAGTTTGCGCAAATCCATGAGGGCGACGTTGTTGTCGATCTTGGATCAGGTGCTGGCAACGATGCCTTTGTTGCTCGCGCGATCACAGGAGAATCAGGCAAGGTGATCGGCATCGATATGACACCACAGATGATCGACAAGGCTCGCGAAAACGCGGACAAGCTGGGCTTCAACAATGTTGAGTTCCGACTCGGCGATATCGAGAACATCCCGATCGCTGCAAACCGCGCTGATGTCGTCATCAGTAACTGCGTACTCAACCTTGTACCCGATAAACGCCGCGCCTTTGAAGAGATGTTCCGCATTCTCAAGCCAGGTGGACATTTCAGTGTGAGCGATGTGGTGCTCAATGGGGAGCTGCCAGACGGACTCCGCAATGACGCCGAGATGTACGCTGGTTGCGTCTCTGGCGCAATTCAAATGGACACGTACTTGCACCTCCTACACGATGTCGGCTTCACCACGATCGCCGTGCAGAAGCAGAAGACCATCGAACTACCTGACGACATTCTCGCGAACTACCTCAGCGCAGAAGAAATCGCCTCGATGCGCGCCGGACAGACAGGCATCCTGAGTATCACGGTCTACGGTGAAAAGCCTGCATCAACCTGCGCTCCAGGAGCTGGTTGCTGCTAAAGGGGGCGCTCGCGCACGATCGAGATCCGCGAATCAGTGAGCTGCAACACGTGTCCTGTATGTGGATCAAGCTGACGTGTGAAGAGCAGAGTGCCATTGAATGTGAATATATCCACAAGCCGAGCATAGGGTGTTGGATGAAGATATAGCGACGGACCTGTCACGAGGTGAATGCGCACATGCGCGTGTTTCGCGTTGTCCTCTTCCACACCAACGTCAACAAGTTCTTCAAATGCTCCAACGTTAGTCTCGACAAGTCCGCGGCGGAGACCTCGAGCGTCTTCGGTAATTCCGTCGAGCGCGCGCACGCGACCGCGAAGTTTCGTAGTGACTTCCGGAAACAGCGACGCTGGTTCGGTTGTTGGCAGCCATGATGCTACAACATTGTCGTTCGATACTTCGATGAACATCACGGACGCTGCCCAGTAGTTGCTTTTGTACGTAAACGCTGGACGTGCCTCAACCGGTACGCGAACCCACCGTGTAGGCAGAATGGCTGCCGGGTCTACACTGAATATGTTGTTCGCAACCACAACATTGCGAATAGTCCGATTGATGGGGAACGGCTGCGAGTACACCGCATTGACGAAGGATACCGACGTGTTGCCAACGGTGGTCCACATCCCGATACACGTATTGTGTGCGAATCGAATGTTCTCGAGGACTTGTCGCTGAAGGAAAGACACTGTGCCTTCCCATATGTCGAGACATCCAGCCATGTTGATGAACACGTTGTTGTAGATGTCAATGTTCCGCGTTCGAAACTCGGTAATCGAACCAGTCCAGGCCTCCGTACTTATGAGCACACCTACCATGCCACGTCGGCCTTGCGGGAACATCATCGTGTCCTTCGTTGCTCGGAGTACGTTGTTGCGCACAACGATGCTATCAGCAACATCACAGTAGATGCCTGGTGCCCAGTTGTCTTCGATCGTCACACCTTCAACAAGTACGCGTCGACTGTTGTTGATACATACTGCCTCACCCCAGTTACGTCCGATCCAACAACCGCGTACTGTAACATCGCTAGCGCCGAAGAGCTTTACTGCGCTGCCGAACTGACCGAGACTGCCGCGATAGTTCATGGTGTTGGTGTTGAGCACGCGACAATTGACCACTGCTGTTGTGTCCGACAACGATGATCCTTCCTCGCCAATCAGAATGCCATGCGTGTACGTTGAATCGATGGTGACGTTGCGAATAAGCACGTTGGTGGAGCGACGTGTGCCAGTGCCGAGACGAATCCCGAATTGTCCGCTGCGTCGTATGGTAAGATTAGTGATCTCGATACCAGAACCAGAAGTCGTAATCACGCCATGTCCATTCGGCATGGTTAGATCAACCGCGTCGAGTACAACGTCACCTTCGCCCTCAAAGGAGAGCTCGAGCCAGCGCAGACCATTCAGTCCGGCTACACGGTGATCGCTAGCACTCTGAATGAACGGCTGCGTGAGTCGATAGACACCCGACAACAAACGTATCGCGCAGGCAACACGTCCAGTATCACTCTTCGTGAGTTCCTTGATTCGCAGCATTGCTGCTGTATACGTTGCCAGCGGTCGCTCACGACTTCCATCGCCGGCATCACTACCCGCAGGATGGAGATAGACACGAGTGCGGGATGCTGAATCGCCAACAAGCCGTGGAAAGGGTACGTCAGCATGTGCAGTGCTCAGGCCAACGACGAGGAGCAAGAGAACGAGGATGTGTCGCATATAAACTCGCGAACAGTGACGTGTCAGAACCGAAGTCCGTACCACACAACATTCGGCAATATCTGCACAGCTGGTGCGGGTAGGTGATACAAATGCAACACGCGTGCTATGTCACGTAGCCATGACGGCAGGTTGGGAATCCGATGGAGCTGCCAGTCGAGTGAGAGTACAACAACATGCTCGCCCCCTCCACGACCATCAAGAATGCGCACTGAGTGACCGATAGCTACGCCGAGCCAAGGGGGCAGATAGTGCTGCACCGAACATGGCGCTAGGTCGTGCACATTCATCGCAAGCCAGTGTGTGGTTGACGTATAGTCGTCAATGATGGCGTTGTACGCCCCTTGTCGAAATGCATCAGATGGCCAGAACGATATCTGAAGGTCGAATGCACGCAGCGCAGGCACATAGTGTTTCGCAACGGGTAGTGCTGCACCCAGCGTGTTCGCTCCGATGTCGCCCCACGAGAAACCGTAGTCGCGTGAGTATCCATCACGGACCTCGATGTAGGTCTGGTACGTCATCGCAACGCCAAAGCCCCACCATGCGGCGGACGTTGAATCGAGTCCACACCATCGCATAAGGTCACCGTACACCGTCGATGCCATAAACGCGAACGTGGCGTGACCGTACTTGTCGGCATTCAAGGCGTACGAATAGTCCTGTGCAGTGTTGATGTGAAAGGGAACACGCTCACCCTTCCACCAGAGATCGTTCAAGATGCCATGTGCAACAACAAAGCCACCAACAGTTGCACCAGCAACTACACCGAAACGAAGTGGATCGACATGCGCTGAATCACCCTGTGCCGACATGTGTGTGCCACAAGCGAGTACGACAGCGATGAGCACGAAGGAACGCATTAGAGTTTCGCGACGATACCGAGGATTGCCCCGATGCGAAGCAGCTGACGGTTGACGCGTGTACCAGGAGGGAGGTTGATGTAGGCTGCGTACTCAGACGGGGGAGCGCTGTCGACAAAGCCGCCGCCGATGATTCCCCCAACGGTGATCTCGAGTGGGTCGACGGCGAAGTTCCAGCCAATTGTGCCGTGATAGAGATCGTAATTCACAATTGCATTCGAAGCTGTCTCTGCCGCGCGTAGGAACGAACCATCACGAATCAATGACATGTAGAACGATGTCCGATCGGTGATCTTCGTCTTCATTCCGATTGCAACATTGATGATTGCATAGCGGTTGATGACTTCGCCGTAGGTGTAGATCGTATCTGGGACAATCGATCGGAATGGTGCAGGTGCAAGGGGCCTGTATGGATCGAGCCCGGAAAACCACTCAGCAGTGACGTAGATCGATGTGGAGTTACTGCGCCATGTTGCACCAACGGCAATCGACATCGGTGTGCGATACTCCGCAGAGAGACTCCGCTGGCGATCTCCGTACAACGTTGACATGGAATCACCGCTGTGAACGTACTGCGAGATTCGTGTCTCGCCACGCGTGGTGAACATGTGCAGAGCCGGGGTTGTAATCGTTACACCGATACTGAGCGGACGTCCGTCGTAGTAGTATCCCAGCTTCGCCAGTACGCGCGCCGTACCGTACACTTCGTATTCGGTAAGACTTGCTGTCTCGGCTCGTCCGCTCGTGAGCGTCGCCGAAGTAAGCAATGACGAATACTCAGAGCTTACCGTCGAGACGTACGTTGTGATGCCGATTGCATGGACATGATCCAGCGTGCGCGACCATGTAAGCCCGAACCACGAGTCGTTGAGGTCGCGCAGGATTGTTCCGGATACGCTATACCCGGTGGCCGGACCAGTCTTACTTGTTGCCGTGCCGTCGAGGTCGAGCGATACATCAGTGCGCTTCAGATACGACAACACAAGTGATCGTGATCCGAAGAGTTGTATCGGAACATTGATAGCCACTAAGGTTGGCAGTGGCTCGGTGTTTCCTGAACGAAGGCGGAAGTCGTATTCCGTTGTCGAAATCGTCGATCGTGTCCAATTCAACGTAATGGCCGATTGCACAGCGCTTGTATCGGGGTACAGCGCAAGAGCACCTGGGTTGTAGTACGTCGACGAGAGGTCCGTGGTAGAACCCACAACAGCACCGCCAAGCAACCACGACTGCGTACCGTACTGATTTGTCCAGTAGTGCGAGTCTTGCGCAACAAGCGACGTAGCGCAGGCAACGAGCAGGATGATGCGAAGAACGAGATGCATCGTTACTCGTTGAGAATGGCAAATGATTCCCAACCGCGAAGATCATAATGCCACCACTCGCTTGGGAGTACATCGAATCCTGCGGCATTCATGATGCGATCAAGGAGACGGCGATTCGCGAGGACATGCTCAGGAAGATCAACAAAGGTTGCTGCTGCGCGCTCTGTGAACTCGTCGTAGCCCGTGCCCATGTCGAGCTCCGCGCCTGTGCTATCGCAGAGCGTCAGATCAACAGCGCACCCACGATTGTGACGTGACCCCTTTGCTGGATCTGCAACGTATCGCTCGTCTGGTACAATGCTCCACATCAATCGCTGAATGCTCAACGGACGATATGCATCGTACACCTTGAGTTGCAACCCCTGTGCGCGGGCAGCTTGCTGTGCAACGGCGAGTTTCTCAGCCATGGCACGACGTGCGTACAACGTATCCGATGTGTAGAGGATGCGCTTCGTGAAGTTATCAGGAGTAGCGTACCGAACGTCGGTGATGAGATCTGGTACGACGTCGTGAAGTCGAACCAGCACGGTGTCGCGCGGTTCTGTCTCAAAGGTCATGGACATTACAGCTAGTACGAGAAACGAGAGCATGCTCGAATCTACGTCACTGCTTTACAATCAGCGACCTCGAAGTTTCGGTTGCTGTTGACGACTCTACTATGTACACGCCCCCTGGCAGATCGTTGACGTCGATCGATGGTGTCGAACCACTCCGCACGATACGTCCATCAAGGGTCCGCACAATCACCGATGTACCTCGATGATGCAGAACATTGCTCACTGGGTTTGGCCATACATTCGGAGTATTCTCACTCGCATCCTCGGATACCGATGTAGCGCATGGCAACGCTGCGATAAGCTCCCACATCTGGCGGTCGTAGATGATCTGCATCGGCTCGCTTCCCGTCGGAGGGTTACCCATGCGAATGATCACCATGTTCTGACTTGGTATCACGTAGAGTTTTTGATCATTCTTCCCGAGCCCCATGTACATATCCGAGGGGGCCTGTGGAATCATCGGACCCGGCAGAGAGGCCTCGATACCAGGCAGCATCATGCGGTCCTTGCCATTCAACCAGAAGAGGTATCCGTAGGATGGATTGAGATTTTGCGACGTCGAGACCATATCGGTGAAGTACGACTGATCGCGAATCACCGTGTCGCCATTCCATACGCCCCTTGCAAGGAGAAGCAGGCCGAACCGCGCCATCGAGCGAGGTACTGACCACAGCACGCCATTGATGAATATGCCTCCCATTCCGATGCGTCGCGCAAGGTTCTGCGTGTAGTACGTCGTGAAGTTCATCTTCGACGCGGCAGCAACGATGTCTTGCAGCTTAAGGTAGGCGGGGTTGTAGTAATCCCATATTGTTCCCGGAGCTGCACGATAGGTGAAGCAATCGGGTGTACGACAATCGGTATCGTCTGGACCTCTGCCCTCGACACCAGTCGTCATCGTAAGATGATGGCGCACAGTAATTGCATCTTCCTGCGCAGGCGTCATCATGCTCCATCCATTG